>OFHA01000026.1_pt1 | contig 118601 bp, 113 predicted proteins | sample 1521891 | NCBI WGS metagenome assembly OFHA01 (sample SAMEA3504089, study PRJEB24116) | mouse gut metagenome | biome: mouse gut; feature: mouse-associated habitat; material: faeces | place: Denmark | collected 2011
ACAAGGCCCGCATCCCCACCCACCGGGTGGAGAGCCGGCTGGCCTGCGCGGTGATCGGCCTGCTGCTGGGGTGCATGTCCAGCTTCCTGGGGATCGGCGGCGGGCCCATCAACCTGGTGGTGCTGTACTTTTTCTTCAGTAAATATAGTTACAGATATATTATTTAGTGCTTGGTTTGGTTTCATTATAGGATGGTTAAGCCATTTAGTAATAGATAGTTTTAATAGAAAGGGTGTGCCATGGTTATATCCTTTTATTACAAAACATTACTCTGTTATGTCAGTTACAACAGGAACAAAAGAAGAGGATTTTTTCCGATTAGTTTCTATTATATCTTTTATATGTTTTTATTTCTTAATTTTTATTCTTTGGGGTAGAGTTCTATGAAACAATATATAGGTTCTTTTATATTTTGTATAGGGTTGTCCTTCTTAATTATTGTTTTAACTTCTACTATTTATTTCTTAAAAAAAGAAAATAATCTATCCGATGGGTATCAGTCTTCTAAAGATATTTCTTTAAAAATTGAATATGATGAGTTCAAGGCATCAACATTAGAATTATTTGAGATTTCTGATACTATATATGATTTTGTAGAATTTGGTGAAATTCAAAATTTATGTTTAAAGTTACAATATCAAAATGATATAGATGAAAATTATATGCTTTTAAGCCAAAAATTGTTAGGCTATTTACAAAATGCTGATTATCCTATAGACATTATTGATAATAATTTTGTTCATATGAATTCTTTTCCTCTAAATAAAAATTTGACAATAACTTTCTTGGATTTTTTAGAAAATCCAAGTAGTAAAGTTTATATCACACAAAAGACAAAAGAGAATACGTCTGTTTATTTTGTTTGTTCCTTGATTGATGTAGTATATGTATCTCATACTATTTTAGACACTGGTGAAATAGTGGTACATTTTAATTCACAAGAAAAAGGCTATAATATTTTAGCTGTGTTTGGTGAGAAAAATCATCAACCTGCCTTATTATCTTTTTATACTACAGATGAATTTATATCAATTAGAAACTCAAATGATATTAGTATAGGTGGTATAGTTTATCAACCGAAAATAGAAAAGGATATAATTTATTTAATTGGAAAGGAGGAGTCTTTGAAAGGAAAAGCTTATGATAAAGATAATATTTAAAACGATATTAATAATCTTTGTTTTTAGTATTCAAGCATTTATATTTATACCTTATAACAATAGTGTTGTTAGGTCATTACCTTCTCTTTCTATTGATATGTCAAATACAATAGTACCTATTGATATTGTATCAACAGATATAACGAATATAGATAATGTAGCTCCAGATGATAAACAAATTTTTGATTTAGATATTGATCAGACGACAATTAAGGAGCTTACTTCTATGAATAAAGAAATAAATGAAGATGTACTTGGATGGATTTATATCCCTGATACAATAATAAATTATCCTATATTGTATAGAGAAGGTGATGATTTAGATTTTTATTTAACACATAATATTTATAAGGAGGAGGATAAAGCAGGAGCTATTTATTTAGACGCTTCATCAAAGGGAGTTATTCATGGAATGAGTTTGATTAGTGGACATTCTATGAATAATAAAACAATGTTTGGAAATTTGTTGAATTATAAGATACAAGATTGGGCAGATGCTCATAGAGATATTTATATTTATGATGGTATTGACATTAAAAAATATAAAGTGTTCGCTTGTGTTTTATTTAATGCAAACAATGAGAGATTAAAGGTTGATTTTAATTCTATGTATGAAAGATTAAATTATTTAGAAGACATTAAGAATCGATCAATGATTACTACTTTTGATATAAAAGACCCTTTAGATATCTTGATATTGAATACCTGTTCTTATGAAGCGGACAATTTTAGGTGTTTGATATTTGGTTTTGTTACAGAAATTAATGGAGTTGAAAAATGAGAAAATATATTATTGATTTTTTAAAAAAGCAAAGTCCTAGTATTATATTCTTTGAAGAAGAAAAGAAAGTAGTGTTTAATTATTATTGGAGAATTTGGCTGTCGAAAGAAAATGAAATATGTTTTATTTTTGTTGCCTACACTCCTATGTTTCTATTAAATGTTGATATTTCCAATAAAGGTAAAGATTTATATCATCAATTAGAATCATTGATAATTCGTTATCCTTCATTAGATGAAGCTTTGTTAGCGGTGAATTATAATGTCAGTAAATTCGATTTATTCTTTTTAAAAAGCTGTGCTCATTTTGTAGAAGAGGTAAAGGCAAGAGAGAAAACATGTCCATTACAAAATTGTAGATTATTGGATTTTAGTTGTATAAATTCTGAATTGTGTATATTTAGTATATTGTACAAAATACATGGTGTAGTGGATTATTCTATTTTGGAATTAGGAAGAAAGAATTATATTATTACTTGTGCTGATGATATATTACTTTCTTCTTTTTTTAGGAATTTATTTAAGAATACTTTTGATATTGAAATTATTTCAAAAAGAGGTGAGAGTAGTGGACTTATCGGAAATGAATTATCATGAATCATATATCTTAGCAAGATATATGTATTGTATTGGTTCTCCCATTTTAACAGACGCTACATATGATAAATTGCATGATATTCTTGTCGAAAAAGGAGAACTAAAAGAATATACTTGTAGGTGTTATGAGGATGACCCTGTTCCAATAGGTTTATTGGAGAAGTTTGGTATTTTACGATTACAAAAAGAAACTACAAAAAGAGATACATCTTTTTTAGCAGAGGATTTGAGTACTAGTATTTGTAAAGTGGAAAGTATGGAGGAAACATATCAATTTTTTAAGAAATTCAGAGGTGCCTCTAAAATAGTATCTATTAAAATGGATGGAGTAAATATAAAAAGTGAAATAGATAAAAAGGAATTAAAGTTATCATTAACTAGAGGAAGAAAAGCACAAGGATTTGATGTTACAGATGCTATGTTAAAATTAATGCCTAAAAATATGTTTTTGCCTGGCAGATTTGTAGTAACCGGAGAAGCATTTGTACCACAACAGCATCTTTTGCATTTTAAGGAAAAGTATGATTCTTCAAAGCATAAAACAACTAGAACTTCTGCTTTATCTATCTTGAGGCGATATCAAAGTTATGATGATAAAGATTTTGAATTTTTGAAATTTTACGCTTTTTATGCGGACGGTTTAGGTCAGACTGTTGAGGAAATGTACAAACATTTGGAGGACGCAGGATTTTGTGTACCACCTTATATGTTGTTAGAAGCAGAGCCTGATTCTTATGATGAATTTTGTATATGGCTAACAGAAATTATGGATAGGATGTACGATTTACAGTTAAAGGTAGGATTACCAGCAGACGGTTTAGTAATACAACTGAATGATAATTCAATTCAAACTAAAATCACAAATCAATATGATGAAAGACAAATTGCTGTAAAGTTCTCTCATTGGTCTTCTAAAATATATGATGGTGTGATTACTTCTATTATTATTGAGCAAAGGCGTGTTTTTTGTTGCTGCAAGGTAACAATTGAACCGGTTATTACTTCAGATGGTTGTGAAGCTGTGGTTATTAATACATTCAATCCTTCTTTCTTGTTGAATAATAATTTGAAGGTGGGAAGTACCATTCAATTTGCAAGACAATCTGGAACGGTAAATGTATTTTGTAATGGTACTATGTTAGATATAAATCGGAAGTCTTTAGAAGATTAGAGGTGAGTTATATGACAAATGAAGAATTAAAAGAAAGGGTGGATTGCCTGATTTCATTATCTGATTTTCATCCATCATTTTTATATTACTGTTCTAAATATATAAAATATATTGAAAGTTATCAGTTTCAAATTGGTTTAGAAGAGTCTAAAACTATGTTAAAGTCGCTAGTCAAGAAAATTTCAATAAACGCTAATGAACGTTCTGCTATATTGATGGGTGCATTGAATGAATTAAAAAGCATAAAAAAATCTGATAGTATCAGATTAACAAAATTGCCTATTGCACATTATATCTTTGCTAGATCAATTTGTATAGATTTTTTAAAAAACATCTCTCCTGCTGACTTTATAGATATTGCAAATATCGCTTTATTTTCGAAAAGAGCTGCATTTAGAAAATATCTATCTGAATTATTTTTTAGGCTGAAAGATAGTTCAGACTATTTTATTTACTATCCTAAATTCAAACAAGTTTTATTGAATTCTATTTTAAATCATTTATTAAAACCAGAAGATATTAAGGTTTATTTAGGAATAGTTGAATACTTTGAAAAGGATATTGAGGAGAAAAATATATTTTTGAGTTTAATTGATCAGAAAAAGAAAGAAACAGTAGATTCAATGAAGGTATTTGGTAATACAGAAAAAGAAAGTAAATTAATCAGTATAACAGGAAGTTTATCAAAAGATGCTGTTCTTGCATTATTAAAACAAGGAGTAAGTGTAATGATAAAGTGGGGAAAATCTACGACTCAGGAAGAGAAAAAAGCATTAAATGCTGTAATTGCTCTTTGTAACGCTTTACCGATAGACCCTATTCTTGATTATTTATATGATTCTGATAATCAACTTCATACTATTTATTGCAGAACACGTTCAGATATTATTTCTGCACAAAAAGAAGCTCAGAGTGTATTAAATGTTTATACACCAGATGTGTTGTTGAGAACAGCTGTAGATCCGTATTATGAATCAAAACTATATGGTTTACCATATAAGAGAGATGCTATTTTGCAACAGTTAAAAAATAATTTAACTGTGTTATATGAGAATGGAATTATTTCTCTTCAAACATTAAATTCTTATATGACTAATCTTGAAAGAGAACTTTGATTGGAGATGATTGTATGAATAACTATATACGTGATGATATTACAGAATATAAGACAATTACTTATGAAAATAGACAAATAAGAATTTTTGTTTTAGGCAAAAAAGAAGATAAGTTTTCTCCAACCATTTCAGAATTTAAAGCGAAAGATGAAGAACATTTAGCTGTAAAAATGTCTCGTTTTGGAGGTGAATAATATGTTTTTGGTAACAAAGAATGGCGTACAAGAACAAGAAGGGAATGTAGAATATTATTTATTCCCAGAAGATATTGAATTTTTAGCTAAAAATTCAGAAGCTCGTCTTATATTTTTGAACTCTCTAGATGCTGCAAAGGTTTTAGTGGAGAGTACAGAAAAGCCTGAGATAAGAAGTATTATTTTAAAAGATTTTATTAACTATAGTTCTAGTTTACATTCAAGATTATAGGCGGTGATTACAATGAGTTCCTTTTATGAAAAACTTGCAGAAAAGATAAAATCATTTGACAAAGTGGTGGACTCATTATCTATACAACATACTATGATACCATATAGGTCAATTGATGTTATAGAGCAGGAAGAAACAAAGTTTTGGAAAGTGATTGATAGTATAGTATTAAGTAATTTAGAAACGGGTGAAAGTTTTTCTTTCAATATGGATATTTTAAATATTCCTCACCGTTCTGTCAATGGTTACAAAATAAAAGGTGTTTATAGACAGTTAGTTGATTTATATGAAATGTCAAAAGGATGGCATTTTGAGGATGAAAGTAAAGGTAATGATTTATCAAAGAGAGTTTTGAAATTTAATCCTGATACTTCTTTGAATATATTACAGAATTTTTATTCTTTTGTGGTGAAAAATGATATGATTGCAATTAAAAAGAAAAATTCTGTAATTCCTATTAGTGTTTTTATGAGGGCTTTAACTGGTGATTCTTATAGCACTATATTAAACAAAATAGGAGTTTCAAATAGATATTTGTTGTCTGCTTTTTCTACACCAGAATATACCAGAGCAGAGTGCGTAAGACAATGTTCTTCATTATTTCAGAGTACAGATAACAAAAGAAAAAACAATTCTCAATCCAATGTTGCTAGCATTCTGAATTTTATGCATAAATTCACAGCTTCTGGGGCAATTATTGGTAATGGCTCAGACAGACTAGTTTCTATGGTTAGTTTTAGGAATATAAAGAAATGCTTTTTAAGGAAAGCAATTAATTTGAATGATATCACCATTCCAGTTGGTACAAAGTTAACTCCAGAATTGTTATTAGAATTAGACTATTCTGAAGTAGATGAAATAGTTTGTGGTGTTCAAGATAGTGATAAGGTTTATGTGTTTAAAAAATACGAAGTTTACAATTTTAGAGGATTGCATAAGGGAGCAACCGATACTATTGATGACTTTAAGATGGCAGAAAAAGAAGGTAAATTAACATATACACTATCTAACGGTGAGATAATATCTAGACTGCCTGCACCTTTTTGTAATACAGTCGATATTATTTATAATATGTTAAACCTTTATGTTAATTACTTAAACGGTTTTGATGCAAATAGTAATATTTACGATATGTCAAATCAATCAGTAATTGGTATAGAAAAAGATATATTGAATTCTATATCTGATAGATTAACTTTCATAAATGATAAAGTAGAAGAGTTAAATTCTGATTTAAGTGATTCTCAATTTCTATCAATATCTTTAGTATTAAAAATGGTCAAATTTGATTTAAATACTTTGATTGATAAATATGCTACTGTTTCTGGGAAAGAAGTGCATTTGTCAGCTATAGAAAATAGCTTAAGTGTCTTAGCACAAACAGGCACTATAGCAAAAGATGTTACTCATGCACAACAGGATATGGTTTTAGTTCAGCCTAGTCAGATTGGAAGACTAGACCCCTTCGATGTTCCAGAAAATAAAAATATTGGTATAACACATAATAGAACTTTTTTATCTAAAATAAGTGAAGATTCTCAGCTTTTAGCTCCATTTGTGCGTGTACATCAAGGTAAGGTAATACCAGGAATTGTGTATTTATCTCCAGAGGAAGAAAGAGACCAATATATTGGGGAATATAATGAGGATTTTTCAAAAAGTGTAACAAAAGCCAGATATAATGGTGTTTTTATGATGGTTTCTCCTCAAAAACTAAATTATATTGAAGCAAGTTGTTTTCAGCATTTATCTAGTGCACATGCACTTTCACCATTTGCTGAATCTATGGCAGGAAAAAGAGCACAGATGAGTTCTGCTAATGCAAAGCAAGCAATTGCTATTGTTGGTGCTGAACGTCCAATCATAAACACAGGAGCAGAATCTTTAGTTTGTTTAACAAATGACTTTTCTGTGCCTTATTTTACAGCAAATGATTTGGTAAAGGAATACGCCTTAGCACATGATATTGATTTTTCTTTATTAGAAGATGTTACGTTGACCTACGATAGTTTTAGTACTGATGGAACAGATAGAATTCATAGTTTTTCTTTTTTATTTGATGGTAATCTACATAAAATTTCAAAAAAGTTACCGTTATATCAAAAGACAATACAAGGAACTGTTTATGGTTTTTCTTTAAATAAAGAACTTGGTTTAGAATTTAAAGGAAATGACATAGTGTTACATTCTTACACATTTGACCCTAAATGCTATCAAAGGGATGACTTGCTGAAGGAAGGTCATTTAAAATTCGATAAGAGCGTATATGATAAAGGCTTGGCTTTAGGAATTAATCTTCATATTGGTTATATGACATATGGTTCTACAACAATTGAGGATGCTATTACATTGAGTGATAGACTTGTTACTGATGACGGTTTGTCTTCAGTTTCTGTTTATCAAGAAGAGTATGAAATAAAACCTATGGATATAAAAAGGGAATCTTTTGGATTTTTAGATGATTCAGTAATTCCAGAAGGTTTTGGGTACGATGGTTTTCCAATTGTGGGTACTTATCTTTCTCCAGGTTCTGTTGTGATATATAAGTATATACGAAGATTTAACACAGATGGTTTACCAGATGAAGAAAGTATGGGTTATACAACAAATATAGAATTACCTCCAACAGTTGGTGGTGAGGTTGTTTCTGTAATAAAGAAAGGAACTTCTACTGTGGTTGTAACTATAGTGTCTTTATCCAAAATAGAAATTGGGGATAAAATGGCTGGAAGATATGGAAATAAAGGTGTTGTAGCAAGAATTGTTCCACACTATTTAATGCCTTTTGATCCTTCAACTGGAAAGCCTTTAGATATCATTTTAAATCCTCTTGGTATTCCTTCTCGTGTAAATGTTAGTCAAGTTTTAGAAGTAACTTTAGCGGCTTGTAATAGAAAACAAGGGACTATTAGCGTTGTTACTCCATTTCAGCATAATCAGCTACAAAAAATAAAAGAAAAAGCACAGCAATGTGGTATAAAACCAATTCATTTAATGAATCCTTTGACAAATACTTATACAAATTATGCAGTTCATGTTGGTGAGATTTATATGTATAAGTTAATGCATCGAGTATCAGGAAAAATGCATAGTATTGGTATTACGAATGAAGTAGATGCTGTATTTAAACAACCTGTTGGTACAGGTAAATCAAAAGCAAAAGGGCAAGCTTTTGGTGAAATGGAAAGTTGGTGTTTACAATCTTCAAAGTCATTTACGTTGTTAGAAGAACTTCAAACAATTTTAGCTGATGATATTTCTTCTAGAAATAAAGCACGCTCACAAATAATAGATATTCCTAAAGCTGTTGATATGGATGCCTCTGAATTTACAAATGATAATCGCAAACATATTATGGTGTTTTTTAAAAGTGCTGGAATAAAAGTGGTACAAGATGCTTATGACCCTTCTATGTTATCTTTTGAACCTATGACTGATTATGATATACAACTGTTAAATCCAAACCATTCAGTGAATGTAAGAGATTCTAGTTCTTCTTTAAGAAATCCTAATATTTTTGGAGAATCATTTTACAATTCTGAGGATAAATGGTCATGGATGCCATTATATGGCGAGATTGTAAATCCTTTTTGGATTGAGAGAGGAAATATTTTGAAGGTGATTGTAATTGCTTCAGAGAAAAGAGATGGTTATGGTTTTTCTGTTATCAGACCAATTGACGTAGAAAGAATTTTATCAGGCGTTTATTTTTTGGAGGAAAAAGTAATAAAAGGTAAAAAGTCATGGGTTTTACATCAAGGAAACAAAGAAGGTAGCATTACTGGTATGAACGCATTGGTTACATTATTTAAAAATTATGATTTAACAGTTTCTTTAGATTATTATTCAAAACTGAAAAATAAAAAGAATAATGATTCGAAAATTAGCCAGATAATAGCAAGTATCCAAGATATTCGCTTGAAAGGTGGATTGTCTTCATATGTTATTAGTTGCTTCCCAGTTATGCCAATAAGATATAGACCATTACCAATGATTGCGTCAGCAAAACAAGATTTTGATTATTTCTATGAAGCTATTGCTAGGTGTGTTACAAGTTATTCTCTTTCTAGAAGTAACGAAGATTTAGTAAAAGTTTATGAATATATCAAAGCATTTCTAGGTTTATTAAGTGAGGAAAGAAAAAATGTTTTATTGTCAAATAATACGAAATATGCTGACTTAAAAACTTATTTCACGGTAAAACAATCTTCTGGACGAATACGTGGCATGATGGCGAAAAAACGTGTACATCGTTCAGGCAGGAGTGTTTTAATACCATTTTCAAATAAGTTGTATTCACCTAAATATATAGGTGTTCCTTATTTGATGGCTATTGATTTGTATAAAGATGAATTAGTTTCTTTATTACAGAAAACATGGACAGAACCTTTTATAGGCAATATGACAAAAAAGGAAAAAAGTGAAATAGCATATACTATTTTAAAAAATTCTGTAATAGATAATGAACAAGTAGTAAGACAGTATTCAAGATCACTCGCTCCAAATCAATCAAGAACAATACGAAAAATGATACAAGGTTTTGTAGAAAAACAAATACTAATTTTTGGTAGACAGCCTTCTTTATTTAAGTTTAATATAAGGGCATTTTATGTGAAATTAGTAGATGGAAAAGCTTTACAATTAAATCCTCTTGTTTGTAAGGGATTTAATGCTGATTATGATGGTGATACTGGATATGTTATTGCTCCTATCACGCAAAAGGCTTGTCAAGAAGCTTGGGATACATTATCAGTTGTAGCAAGTTTAGTTGACCCAGGTAATGGTGAGATTATACTGGAACCATCACAAGATATTTTGTTAGGCTGTTATTATGCTACTTCTTTGCAGGATAATGTTTTAAATCCTATTGACATATCACCTATTTATTACAGTGATATCACATTGTTAAAAAATGACTTGGATTTAGATTTTATTCAACCATATACTTGGGTTATATATGAAGTAGAAGAGAAACGATATATTTCAACAGCTGGTAGAATAGTATTTAATAGTTTGATACCAAATGGTTTTACATCTGAAACCTATGAGGATAAATATGGTTTAGGAATAAAAGAAGGATTTTATAATTTAAGATATGATTATATTATTTCTGGTCGTGTTTCAAATGAATTATATTACACCTCTATAAAAGGTCTTTTTAGGCAGATTTATGATGAGTATGGTATGTCAATGAAGGGTAGAGATAATGTTATAGAATATTACCAAGCAATTTGTGAGTTTGGATTTAAATGGAGTGAACGAAGTGGAATATCTTTCTGCTTAGAAGATTTGCATGAATCATCTGTTGTAAATAATTTTTTGGTTGCAGCACAAAAAGTATCAGATGAAATAGATAGAAAGTTTTCAATGGGTTTGATTACAGAAAGGAATAGAAGAAATGCTGTAATGTCTGTTTACAGTGAAATTAGAACCAAAAATTTTCAAAAGAAGTTTATGCAGGAATTTGAGAGAACAAATAATATATTTATGATGTTTGATTCTAAAGCTAGAGGTTCAGAAGATCAAATTATGCAAACATGTGGTTTGCTTGGTGTTTTACAGAAAACAAAGACCGATTCTTTAGATACACCAATAACAAGTAATTATTCTGTTGGATTAGGTAGTTTTGATTTATTTCAAACAAGTTATTCTGCAAGATTAGGTTTGCTTTCTACAATACAGGAAACATCAAAGCCAGGTGAACTCACAAGAACTTTAGTATATTCTTTTTCTGGTTTGTATGTAAGTGAAGATAAATGTTATAGCGATTGTAGCTTTAGAATTAGATATAAAAGAGTAAGTGATTTTCTATTTTTAGACGGTAAAAAGATTACTTTTCAGGATATGCTTGGTGCAAAGGTAGTAGATGATTTCGTATTACCTTATATAAAATATATAAGTGATGATATGGTAATAACAGAGAATGTGCTAGACGAATTGAAATATTCAGGACTTCCTTGGTTTGATACTGATAGAGGAAGAGTATATTTTGATGTTGATTTTCCTGAGTATCTTTCTAAATTATTGCTTTATCGAACTTTGAACACTAGAACTTATAGTTATTTGATTGATAGAAAATATATTTCATATGATACAATTGCTCAGATTGTAGAGGAAAGACCTAGGACATTGGACGTTATGTTGTTATGTAATTGTTTTAGTGAAGATGGTATATGTTCTGATTCTTATGGATTATATTATGATTCTGAAGAACGAGCAAAAATTGGGGATTTTCCAGGTGTAGAATCTGCACAAGCTTTAGGACAACCAACTTCTCAATTAACTATTAGTTTGTTCCATACAGTAGGAAAGGTTGGAGAAGCAGTAGATGATGGCGTTGCTATTATGATGTCTGCAATTCAATCTGGTAAAGTTCATGTGAATAAAATTGGTTTATTTTCACCTATAGATGGTTATGTAAAAATAGAGCATAATATGCTTTCTATTTGTAGTCCTGATGGCACACTTGTAAGTCATCCTTTGAATGATATTGAAGGTGAATTATTTGTGAAAAATGGTTCTTATGTTACAATCGGACAAAGAATTTCTGAGGGAAATCTACATCCATTAGAATCATTTGTGTTCCATAAGATAAAAATAAAACCAGATAGAGAATATACTGATTTTAGCATAAATTCAAGAAAAGCTGTTATTAATCCTAGCAAAGAGTTGATTACTCAAATCCGTTATGAGTTAGCAAAATTTTATCATGATACCTATTATGAAAATTCTATTCATCTACTAGGACGACATTTTGAAATACCTGCTTTTTTACAAACTTCTCACGGAGTATGTTTATATTCTGAAAATCCTGATTATATAGAGGGAAGATTTTATTCTGTTGGAGAATTGGTAAACGCACAAGGCATTGACTTTGCTCTTACAATACAAAATGCTGTTGATGTAATTACTCGAAATTCTGGAGTAATTGCTGCTGCTTGTTATCAAAACGCTTATGCAGTGATTGGAGCTACAACTTTAAAAGGAGACTATTTTAGAGAAAGAGGTCCTTTAAGTGCAATTTTAACAGGATCGTCTATTGTTTCTAAAGGATTATATATCACTGATTTATCAGCAGAAAGTAAATCTTCTGTTTTACAGAAAGTAAAACACTTCTCTCCTACTTCTTATGTAAAGGAAATAGAGGTGCCTATTGTTTTTAATGATAATGTAAAACTAGAAGTGGATGAACAAATAGATGAAGATACCGAAAGTGATATTCCTTTATTAGATGATTTACTATCAGAACTGAAAAAATCAGATATCGAAGGTCCTGATTATATGAGTAGATTTTAGGAGGAGATTATGAATAGTAATCAAAACAAAGTACGTTACTGGAGAGAGTCAAATGATTATCGTTCTGAATATTTTAAGAAAAATCCTGGATTATTAGGTTGCATTTGGTTTTGTAGTCAGTGTGGTGTTCCACTGAAAGGAAAAGAAAATGTACAAGTTGACCACATAATACCTCCATCTTTATTTGCAAAAAAGAAGTATAAAGGTACAAGGCTAGTTTCTAATACTAGTCTTTTATCTATTGCTTTAAATAGTTCATTTAATACTGTAGCAATTTGTCATAAATGCAATTTAGAAAAATCCAATAAGGTTGGTATGTATACCGTAAAGGGTACTACTGCTAAAGGAATAGAAGTAACAAGTGGATTCATTAGACATCTGGCATCTTGGATTGTTTATGGGAGTGCCCGTTTTATTTGGTCAATTTCTCAAATATTGGCACTCCCTTTTAGAAAAAAGAATTCATTATTAGTTAAAATAATTTTTATTTTTTTATACTTATTTGTAATTCTTTATTTATTTTATTAGAGGAGTTGGTATTTTATGTTACTAGTTGACAATCAGTTAGGGAACATTGATATGTATCAATACAGATTGATTTTGGCAATAGCTTGTTCACGATATGATTTAGCAGAGGAATTTGAATATTTAGTAATGACACCATTTGACGAAATAGAAAAGTTATACATCACATATAATATGTGTAAACCTGAAGATTCTATGGAGATCTTCAGGTTTTATCTAAAAGACTTTAGAAAGATAAAGAATGCAGATGAAATTATATATTCTACATATCGTGATTTGTTTTCTATGCATGTAAATGAAATACTACCTTGTTTATTTGAAACATATCATATGGATTTAAAAGTACATGATATGCTTCAGAATGAGCTCAAAAGAAAAATTAGTGATGCAAGTTGGCAATTGTTAAAAGGAGATGTAATTCAAGTCTTAAAAGATGGTATAAAATTAAGGACAAAGTTTTATGGAAAGGGAACAAATCTTTTTGGGATTATAAATTCTACCCTTGCTTTTTATCATCGAAGGGAAAAAAGAAATATACATCTACTATTGAATAAAACCGGCATTAACAAAGCTGCTGAAGAGGAATTTAATTTGTCAAGTTTAAATATTGAAACAATTCCGACTAAAAAAGAAGTTTCTATTAATTTTTCTGAAGTTATGAAAAGTATTTATATTTTAAATACTGACCTATATTTACATAGAGCTGGCAATACAATGCCTTTTTATTTTTATGATGTTCTTTCTTACTATAAAAGTTTATATATGCAGAGGATGGAAGAGAAAATAAAAAGTTTGTTCGCTTCTGTCTTCAAAAGAAAAGAGTCTACTTATGTAGGAATATCAGAGCCCGTTGATGAAAGGAATTCTGGAATTAGTGAAAAATTACGTAAGCATAGAATGTTATTAGCTGAATTACAACCTATTGTTGAGTTTGGGTTAAAACCAGAAGAAGTAAATGAATATGTTAGAAAGATATATGTACATGTTATAAAAAATCATAGCGGAAATGCTTCTAGCTTATTTACTATAAAGCCTACATCAAAAGTTGGTCATTATGGTACATTAACAACTTTTTCTAAATTATCAGGACATGAAAAGATAAAAGATGTTTTAGAAGGTATGGTAGCTTTAAATCATTTGATGGTATATATTTCAGCAAAACGAATAAATATTTTTGATATTCCATCAGAAGTTTTTTTGAGACAAGAGTTTTTATATAGATTTGATTCTTTGGAAGAAGTGATAGATTTATTTAAACCTATTAATGAAATTTTTTTGAGAGAAGAAGACAGTAACATAGAAAAGTTATGTAATGAAAATCGTATGCCATTAAATGATAATGTCATTGATGTTATTAAAAATACAGAGTGCGAAGATTTTTCTTTAGAGGCTGTAGACGTAATACCTTATTTAGGCTTTGTGCCTAATACAAAAAATGGAAAAAAGGTATCCGTTTCTACTAAAAATAAAATTATTTTTAATAAGTTCTATTCAGCACTTGTTGAAATGGATAAAGCAAAAAAATGCATAGAGCAAATAAAACTAAATTTAAATTTTAGTTCTATGAAATGTTCTATTTCATTTTTAGATTTTGCATTAAATATGTCATTTGAAGATGATATTTTATCTTCATTTAATATTGATTTTTTGAAAAAGAAAGGTATTACTGCAGATTTAGCTTGTGTTCGAGAAGACACAGGATATTATAAAATACCTGATAAACCTTTTTTACATTATTGTTATAACTCGAAAGAAGTAAGTGCTGCACTATCTTCTCTCCATTCTCAAAGTACAGATTCTTATGATGCTATTTTAGAAGTTTATAGAGTGTGTTCTTTTGCGATTTCTTTTTGGAGAATATTGAAGTTAGGGTATGATGATTTACGTTCTTTTTGTAATACGTTTTCTTCTGCAAGTGATCTAACAATGGGTTTTTTTGATGCTTATGGTTTTACCTCACAAAATTTATTTCTTTGCTCCATACCTTCTATGACACCTAATGAAGCAATAAAAAAAATAACTAATATGTCAGGTACAAATTTATTTATGACTGGCAGAATAGGTTTGAATAGTATCTATACTCAATTAGAGAATATGTATAATTTATTTTTTGCTTGTTTTAAAAAGTCTTTTTTGTTGTTAGAACAACTTGCGGATACTTACTATTATAATTTGGCAAACAAAATAGGTGGTGGATATTCTCTTACTGGTAATGAATCTTTCTTAAAAGGTGCACGCCGAGTAATATTAGATGAAAATTGTATGTATACAGGTGAGCATTTTACTAGATTTGCTGCAAGATGCACTAGAACCGTAGACGGATATTTAAAATATCATGGTAAGCTAGTAACTAAATTGAAAAAAGGTAAAAGTATGGTATTACATGAATATGGATTATGGGTAGGTATGCAAGATGACGGTAATTATTTTATAGATCAAGCAATGGATGATTTTTTAGATGGAGGATTTGTATGAGAGATTTAGAGTTTTCTCGTGACATAAGTTTACTAAAAGAAAATTTATGTTGGGTTATATTTCGTTTTCCAGATGATAGTTTGAAAATGATTAAAACTACTCTACGTGAAGATTTATTGGAAGGATTAGATGTAGAAGAAAATAGTTTATATGATTTTCTAACTTATAGTTGGTTAAATTTATCAAAAGTAAATGGTTCCAAAATAGAAATTTATTTAAAGGAGCCAATATTAAGGGAGGTGGATTTATTTGCAAATAAATTTATCAGATAAAAGTGCTATTGACGAAGGAGAATTCAATAGATTATTAGCAAGGGCACGTAGTAAAAAATGCATTCTAGATTCTGATAGGTATATAAATGAGTATACTAGTATTCCAGAAAAGGAATTAGAAAATAACCCAAAATTAAAATATCATGTTACTTCAGTTTTAGAAGCTTTATCAAAAAAAGAACGAAGATACAAATATTTTACACCGACAGGTTCACCAGAGTCGTGTCAAATTTTTTGTGATTCTCATAATGAGATTGAAAAATTAGGATACCATATATATTTTTTTGACAAAAAGAGTGTTGTATTGTCAATGGATGATTTTTTAGACATAGCGTTAAAAAAATGTTGTAATGCAAATCCTTGTATGATACGAGATATGCCAGATTATAAATTAATTTCTTTCTATATGATGAATTTGAGTCTGTATAAATATAAGCCTGCTTTAAAATTAAAGCAATTTCGAGGTATAGATTCTGCTTTTGATTCATATTTAGAAAATGCATTATCTGATTCTATGGGTTGCTATTCTTCTTATTATGATTATGAAGAGTCTAATGAGAAGCAAAGGAATATAAATGTATTTTTAAATCTATATTATGGTATCGTTTCAGCTGCTACAAGTATTTTAATGGCATGTTCTAAAGTTCTATATAAGCAGTATCATTTAGCTATTAGATCTCAGGGTTTTTCTAATATTGTTTTTAATACTTTAGATGCAAATGTGGAATTACCAGAGTCAATTCATTACGTTGATTCAGATGTAGAGTTTGATTTACCTGTACAAGTTTACGGCAAAGGAGAATATTTATCCTATTTGAGAGGGTGATAACAGATGCGTTCCATAGGAAATGTAAAGATAGATACTGAAGAATATGTTATTATGATTATTTATCAAAAATCTATGACATATTATTTTTTACTATCTAAATATCATAAAGATGATAGAAAGGCTCTTTTATTTGGTGAGGAGTTGTCACATCCAGAAAGAGATATTGTTTCATACGCTATGTCCGCTTTTGATGAGAATTATTTAGTAGCTTCTATTTGGAGGAAAAATATCGGAAGAGAGATGAAAGCATATGGAAGTTATAGAACTTTATTAGATATTATACAGACTATACAAAAGGCTACAGCTTATTCTTTTGAAAAAAGCCAGATTATAGTAAATGAATCTGAAGTTTTATCAGAATCAGGAGAACTGTTACATAATTTTATGGCAAAAGATGATTCTATATTTTTAGAATATCGTAAATGTGGAGGATTTGTTATTAATTTACAATATGTTTCTTCTTTTATGGAAATTAAATTTGCCTCTACTGATAAATATAAGTTTCCTTCCATTAAAAAATTAGAACATTTGATGAAACCATTAAATGTTGAAGACGTTGGTTCTAGCTTATATTACAGTAACGTAAAGATGATTGATTACGATGATGTATTACGTTCAATGCCTGATTCAAGGTGGTATTGTGATGTTACACCTGATGGGGAAACTATATATTTTAAAGATTATAGATGCATAAAAACAATAGAAGAATTTGAAAGAGAAATTATTCTAGGTTTAGTGAGAGAAATTAAAAAGGCTAGAGAAAACAATGAATTGCCTGTATTAGTATCAGTAGATACAGAGACAACTGGTTTAAATGTTTATAATATTCCAAGTGATTTGCAATCAAAGGTTGTAGCAATTCCCTTTTCTTATAAAGATAATTGCGGTTTAACAATTTTCACTGATATGGAGTATTTTAGTAATATTCCTATTACATATGTTAAGGAAAGATTAGAACCTTTTCTTTTAAAAGATATTACATCTGATAAGGAAATATCTATTGATACAATAGAAGGGGTTTTTACTTTTCGAAGATCAGAATTATTTGTAACAGGTCATAATACTATGTTTGATATTAAAGCACTAAGTGTACACAACTTTAATATTTGGTATGATGCGGATACTATGCAGATGTCATTTAATTTAGACCCATTTTTAACAAAACGAAAAAATTCGTTGAAATATATTACACATAAATTATTTCAATGTTGGACTCCTGAATTAACAGATGTTTTAGGAAAAGGAAATGAAGATAAATTTAGATATATTCAAGATGAAAGATTAGCTGCTCTTTATGGTGGTGGTGACGCTGATTTTAGTAGATTAGTTTTTAAAAGTATAAAAGAGCTTTATATAGAGTGTAGAAAGTTTCATAAAAGAGATCTTTTTAAAACCTATCTAGATCAAGATGTTTTACTTATGAATATTTTTGCAAAAGTTGATTATGAAGGTGTAAGAATAAATAGGCAGCGATTTGTTGAAGAGGGAAATAAAGTAAAAGAAGATATTCGTATTATAACAGATTTTGCACATAAATATGTAGGCAGAGTTATAGCTGTAAATAATTATTTATATCAGTTAGAAGTTGCTAAATCTAGTGGCATCTCAGAAAATACTATACCAAAACCAGATTTAGAAAATACACCACCTTATGAATTTGAGTTTGCGGGTAATGATTTGATTAAAACATTATATTCTATACTTCATTATCCTATCTTTGTATGGACTGAACCTCCTAAATCTAAAGATGGCGAAAAAAAGGAAGCAAAACCAAGACCAGCTGTAAATAAGGTTGCTATGAAAAAATTAATGTCTTGCACATACAATACACCAACTTCAATATTAAAAAATGATATTTTAGGTACAGATGGTAAGCCGTTGATAAAGGCAGAAGAGTTTAATTTATATAAATATCCAGTGGCTTATTTAGTTAGTTTGATTGGTCCAAGAAAGAAAGAATATGACTCTTATTTCAAACCATTTGTTGAAGATAGTTTTGAAGATAGATTGTGTAAAGATACAAAGTTTAGTGCTATTGATACACGACGAGTTTCGAATCCTATACAGACCATAAAAGGTTCTTTAAAAAAATATATTTTACCTCATGATGATACGTATGCTATGTGCGATTTTGATATGTCTCAAGTAGAATTGCGTATTATGGCTAGTCTTGCTCATGATCAGTATATGATTAATAGAATGAAAGACCCAGAGGTAGATTCTCATACTGAAGTAGCTGCTGATATGTTTTATAAGGCAGCTTATTTAATTAGTAAAAAGGAAAGATCATATGCAAAACAAATTAATTTCGGTTATCCATATGGTCTTATGAGATTTAGTATGTGTGAAAAGATATTCGGAAATACAAAAGATGAAAACTTAGCAAAAACCCAATTATTAATAGAAACTTTTGAAAAAGTAAAACATGTGGTTGTTACTTTTTTAAATCAGGTTCGTTCTAATACTTTAGAACCTATTGAAATACCAGAATGCTTACGAAATTATCTAGAAATAAAAGATGATATACCAGTCGGAATTGTGAGAAATTTGAAAGGATTTTATAAATTATTTCAGTTAGATAATTTAGATGAGAAAAAGGCTTCTAGAATTTCAAGACAAGCAGGAAATTTTCCAATTCAATCTTTTGCTGCTGAACTATTTCGTATTGTACTAATACGTCTATATTTAGCCTTTTATAAAGAAGGTTGGATACAGAAGGACTGGATAAAATGGCATATGATTGTTCATGATGAACTTTTGTTTTCTTTTAAGAAAAAAGTAATTCATCCAATTCACTTAATAAAACTTGTGCAAAAATCTTGTACTGTTAGCATAGAAGGACATACCAATTATTATATTGGTATCAATATTGGAAATAATTGGGGTGACTGTAAAGACGATAGTAGTGAATTACCAGTATATATGGTAAATCGTTTAGTTAAACAATGGGATGCTGGTAAGTTTGTCCATGAGGAAGTAGATGACCCACAGCAATATATGGCAAAATTGAGAAAGGAGTATATAAGAGATCGTATTTTTGAGGTTGTTTTTGAAATATATCCTAATATAAAAAATATAATAGACTGCTCTAAGATATTAGAAAAGTTTCAAAATTATACTGTTAGAAAATATATTTATGAGTGTTATCCACCTTTATGGAGTATAGCTGATGGAGAAGAGATATTCAATTCATATTTTGCGTCTTGGGCTTTAGATTATTTTGGGGATAATATTACATTTATCACATCTGATGGTAAAAAAGTGATTTTGAAATCATCTTTAAAAGCGTTGACAAAGATAAAGAATGGTAAAGAAATTCCGTATTCTTTTGAGGAAATGTTTCAAGGAGTAGAAGTAGACTTTTTTGATTCGGATATAAATTTAGATTTTTCTAGTTTACAAGTGGAAGATGATACTTATTACGATGATATAAATTGGGATATGGATGCTAAAAACAATCCATATTATATAGATTATTCTGTTGATGTGGAAGAAACTAAATTTGAAGATTTATTTGATACAAATTTAGGAAATACATTTGAATCTATGAGAAAGGTATCATCTCAACAATTCAAAAATATAGAGGTAACAAGTACTAGAGTAAAGATAGATTTATATAGGAAAAGTCATGCAAAACAAATAGATAATTTATTAATAAAAGAAAAATTACTCAGTAAAACAGGGTTACAAATCATTTACTATTCAAAATTAGCTATTATAAAAGGTGGCTTTATAGAAAAAAATGATTTAGAAAAATTAGACAATATTGTAGAAAAAGTGAGAGGAGAAAATTATGGCATTTAAAAAGAAAAACATTGATCAGGGGTCTGGTATTAAGGTATCTCAAGAAAAGAAAGTATCTTCAAAAGAAGATGAAACATTACTAAAAGAAACTGAAGAAACTATACAATCTGCTGAACATGAGGTTAGGAAGAACCCTTCAGAAGAAAAAGATTCTGTAGTGAGTGGTAAGCTATCTATTGTAGACCCTAAAGTAATGTTGGTAGGTGTGATTTGTCTTATACTCATAGTAATAATTATTTTAGTGGCAAAAGGAGGAAAAAAGGAAAAGATACCAGAACCAGTCAATACAAATCCTCAGCAAGTTGAGCCTCAATTAAGTGATGAAGAAAAATTACAGAAAGAATTAAATCAAGAGGGTTATGGTGTTGACGCTGTAATAAAAGATTCTCAAAGCAGCAGTACAATACCTGTTCAAACAGATACCTTTTTAAAGGATTTAGATGGACAAGATATTCCAGAAATGTTTGAAGTAAAGGCAATAACTGAAATATCTGATTTTGTAACGTATACCAAGCATAGGGCTATCACAGGTGATGGTATAGAGCTATATTGGTTAGAAGGTAAATATAAAGGACAACCTTGTAGATTAACAATACCTTATAAATATTTTAAAGAATTGCCTGAAGAAGGTGCTGTAATTTGTACGATTGAAATTGTACAAACAAAAGAAGGCAATAAGTTGGCTACACATTTTCAATTTGATCCTGGAACTTACGATAAAATTATAAAGAAATCGAGGTGAGAAAATGCTTTTTGAGGAATTGAAGAAATCACAGTTACAACCATTTCAGGATTTTTTATCAGTAAAGAAGGCAAAAGAATTAAATATTATTCCAGATGATTATGATGTATATTTCAAAGAATTTTGTGAGTGTGGCTCTGAACGTATGGTACGTGTAGCTGGTAATGGTACTTCTGTTACAGGCGTTACTTGTTGTAATTTACATTGTTACAAAAAAATTGTTTATCAGTTAGATGAATTATTTAAAAGATTTTCTGTAAAAGGAGTTGGTCCAGCAATATGTAGCAAGGTGGTTTGGTTTTTTATAGACCATAATGAGACTATCACATTTTCTAATATTTTATTAAAGAGTGGGAGATATAATGGATTATCTGGTGCAGAAGAACAAATTTGGGCAACAGCTTTAGAAACAATAAATACTTCTAGACAAACTATGGGGGAATTTATATATAAACTAAGTTACCCTGGTATTGGAAAAAAGTTCGATGATATTTTTAGTGGTTTATCGTCTATTGACGATTTAGCATCTTCTATTCAAAAAGAAGGATTTCTACATTTCTTCTCTTCTAGGGGGGTAAAGTCCTTTACTACATTATATTATTTTCTTGAATATTTACCAGAAATCTCTCAATTACTAGAGCATTATAATCATACTATTTTAACCTCAACAGAAAAAGTTTATACCGTTTGTATGACTGGAAAAATGGAGACAGTTGCTGGTAGGTATACTAAGCGAGATTTTATTATGCAATGTAATTCTTTGTTATTATCAAGAAATTTAGCAGAACCAATTAGTTTGAAGCAAGTTGATTCTGTTCCACAAGCGATGTTTATCGTAGCAGGTTCTGATAGTGTGGCTGCTAAAACTAAGAAATATTTAGCAGCCGTAAAAAAAGAAAATGAGATAAAAAATCAATTAAAGAAAAATGATTTAAAGATTTTATTTTCACCAGATGATTTTTTAGCTTTTATATTAGGAGGTGAGAAAAGGGATGGATAACTTTGACGAATTAGATTTTAACTTTGATATAAATTTAGATCTAGATTCAGATAACTTTGCTAAATTAGTGGATGATGAATTTGATGATATTTCTGATTCTATTTCTTTAGAAACAGATAGCGGTTTAGGTATAGAGGATATTGAAATAGACCCTACATTATTGGAAAAATTAGCTACAATAGATGATTTTCTAGAAGATTCTGATGAGTTTGATGAACCTTTTGCAGAGAATAATAATGCTTTAGTTGTTTCTGAGAAAACAAATACCAATATTATATTACGTAGACCACTATCTATGATGGATACTTTAGATCAGTATGAACCAATGTTTGTTCGACTAGCAACACTTGTGAAGGATTATGATTTTCAAAAGAAAGCTTCTGACGAAATTGGAAAGAGATTAATACGTTTTTATGACGAACATAATGATATTTTGCCAAATATTATGTTGAATAAATCTTTAGGAGGTGGCTCCATTCAATCATATGTTATTCATAAAATACGAAATCATTGTAGTGTAAAAGATATATTAGAAGTATTAAAGAAATTTTTCATGCAAAATGCAGTAGTTGAGAATGATAATAACAGATTTTTTATTAGTGCTGAGAATGAAAATCGAGTAATTCTTTTTTTAAATGAAATAAAATCTTTTTATTCAAATGATTTATCTACATTTGAAAAGGCAAATCAAAAACAGGATTTAGTTGTATATGATTTTGGAGGTGAGATGAGTCAAATAGTTAATATAATATCTAATCCCAATATCAATTTAGCGTATCCGGAAAAAATTTTTTTGGAAAAGGGAACTTTTATTTGTGGAGGTTGCAAAAAAGAGGTTGAATATGATTCTGGCTTTCTAAAGACGGCATTAATGAATACTTCTTCGGAAAATGATTTTTTATCTGTATATCCAACTTTCGAGGTTTGTGGTATGTGTGGAAATATAAATGTTCTTCCATATAACTATTTTGAGATAATTGCCAATAATTTAAAAGCGAATTTTAAAAAAGAAGTGGACATAAAAATTATTCGAGAACGTTTACAAGGTTTATCTAATTTTACAGTATATCCTTATCAAATTTCAAGGGATGCTTATTATGATGCTCTGCCAAGTGATTTATCTAACTTCTTTGAAAAAGACCAATATGCTATTATACCAGATATTGAAGAAGTGGAATTGGAAAAATTAGATGTTTCTAAGTCTGCGTCGGATTATTTGAAACTTGTTTCGCAATTAGAAAGTGGAAAGAAAGCAATTCTTGAAAAGTCATCTAGTTCTAGTAATGTAAATTCAATATTAGCAAGAATGTTTTGTTTTGTATTTGGGGTTGATTATTCTAACTTAAAAAATAATGCAATCCAATCAATATTATATTTCTTTGATGACTTTATTCCTTTCTTAATAAAACCAGATGTTATACTGGACTTTTATGCCGCTGAATTAGCAGGTATTGAAAACAAAGAAGATTTTGTAAAGGGATATAAAGAATATTCAAGTGTACTTTCTTTGTTGGAAAAAAGGAAAGATTATTTTTGTTTTGTGCCAATTACAAATTATTTTGTTGACTGTCCATCTTCAAAATATTTAGCTTACGATGAACGACTTGAAAAAATTGTAGATTATATCTCTGATACTATGATTATATTTCATCTTCAGTCAGATTTAGTTAATAGCTGTAAAATTGGTTTAAGATTTCCTTTTGTAAGAAATAGAGCAAGTTTTTTACGTGTGTTAGAAAGTCCGTCTAAGAATTTATTTAAACAATTTAATGATTCACTTTATTCTGGTCAACCTGTGGCTTTTAAAGACATTCTGAAATACCAGAATAATTGGATTACAAATCTTGTAATCCCTAATCAATTTATAGCTAATTTACTGAAATATTTTACAAAACGAGATATATATGGTCTTGTGAAAGAAGTTTTCTCTAGTGCTAATAAAAATTTTGTTTTTCAAAATAATTTAAAAGCGTTTAAAGATGAAGTTCTTAATCAAGGAAAATTAGAATTTTATTACAAGGAATTATTTCCAGATGTAGATTTTTCATTGTACAGTGATGAGGGTATTGCAGTATTCTTCCAGTATGAGAAGAATACAAATGATTTTGATTCCTATTTACAGGCACTGAAAGATACATCAAATACTTCTTTAGATAGTATTAAAAATATTTCTATTAAGTATGGTGACTGGTTTAGTGAGAATATTCCTATCTTTTTTGATGTTTTAGTCCATTATATTTTATGTGCGGTTAGTCCAAAGGATATTTTATATATGGATATATTAAGGTATTTATTTATCTATGATATTGATTTTATTGCACAGATATTTGGGGTGGATAAAAGTTTGATGGAAATATCTTTATCTTCTACAACAGAGTATATCTTTGAAGATGTAGATATAGAACTTGAATTGGCAAAAAGGTTTTTAGTAGTTTTTCCATATACAGATTCTACCTTACAGCTTTTATTATCAGAGAATGATAATACTGATTTAGATACCATAATTTCTATTTTATTATCTGAAAAAGATATATTGCTTTCTGAGTTTTCTGATAGTTCTGAAGCTATAAAGAACTTATTGAGAAAGAAATTCAATATAGCATTGTAAATATGGAGGTAAACATGAACTTATTGTTATTACAAAACAATTTATGTATTAAAGACATTACAAAAACATTAGCAAATCAGTTTCCAGCTTCTTCTATTAAGAAAATATTTAAAGGTGGATTTCCGAGTATTCCACCACCCTTAACAGAAAAGTGGGTTTTATTTATTTATTTGGATTATAAAAATGTTACAGATCAGATACAAGAAGCGAAAAAGTGTATTGATATTGCTCATTGTGTATTTATATCTTCTGATTCTTCTGGAACAATACAGAAATTACTACTTGAGAGTGAATTTACGTTTAAAGTAGTTAATAATTTATTAGTTTCTGTGGAAGATATGTTGCAATATATAAAAGATAATTTGAAGATATCAGAGAATTTGGCAAAAAGGATTTTACTTAAATCGAATAAGTATGAACCTTTTGTTGTAAAAAATGTATCTATATTATCTGTTTTAGATTCTAGTGATATAACAATAAAAAATATAGATAAATATTTATCCGAGTCTAATGATGTTAGTTTTCAATATTTGTACTGGTTTGTTATGGCAAAAGAAGGTGATTATAAAAAGGTTTTATCTTTAGTTTATAAGTATAGGGATAATATTCATGTTTTATGTAATTTTTTAGAAAAAAGAATAAGTAAAGAAATTTTTTTATTTGAAGAGATATTGAATGGTAATCTTTCAAAAGAAAATTACATTACTTATGCAGAGAAAAATAATTTTCCTTATTATATATTACAAAAGACACTTAAATTATTTCAAATACTTACGCTAGAGGAATTGTATGCTAAATTGTTTTTATATCGAAAATTAAAGCATGGTAATTGTGTAGAATTTATAATGAAAGGGTGTAAATGATGAAGGAAAAGATAGCTTTATTAAATATGTCTTTAGATGTACCAGAGGATTACATATATATTGCCAAATCTGCTAAAATGAGCGGTTATAACTATATTGTGAAACGCTCTAATTTTGAGGCATTATCAAGTCTATTTGGCAAACCAGATGAATCTGAAATGGTTTTTGAGGAAGATTCGGAAGAATGGTTAATTTTATTATTTGATATGTCTTCATTTGAAGACTTTGAAAATGCTGTAATAGAATACTTTGGTGGAGAGCAGAATTCTGTTTCTATGATGGCAATATCTAATAGTGGTGATACAATAAAACAATCTCACGAAGAAAGTAGTGATGTTTCTGCAATAATAGATTATTTAGCTACAATATCTGATCAACAGATCAAACATGCTTTTTTCTCTATTATGGTGTCTTTGACATTGGCAGAAGGGCAGGCACCAGAGATAATAGACACATTGTATAACTATATTATTGATGGCTTAAAAGATTTAGCAATTAGAGATTTATCTGCGACCAGAGTATATCTAAATGATTTTATGAATAAATTTGCTGAAGTAGCAAAGGGGGAAACAAAATGAATTCAGAAAAAAATCAGCTTTTGTTCATTGGAATGACAATTTTATTGATTTTGGTTCCTATTGTTATTTTTCTGTTTGTTGGTGGAAATTTTGAATTTCTTATGATTCATTTTTCAGCATCAGGTTTTTTGCGAAAACATTTATGGATAGTACCTCCTATTCTTTTACTTGGACAACAATTATATGTTATTCCAAGTTTTATGCGTGGATATTGGAAAGCTTTTTCTGAAGAACCACCAACTATTTTAGATTTATATTTTCCGATTTACAATGAAACTGTTGTTTACGAAAGTAGCTTATTAGAGAAGATAGTTTATATATTATGGGGATGTATATTTTTATTAATCCTTTTTGTATATACACCAATATTGCAAATATTAAATTCTGGAAATGCTATAAATAGTATAAGTTTTTATTGTCTATTGCTAGCACTTTTTCTGTATATGGTAATTTGTTTTATAAGAGGTGTAAAATATCTTGCAGTAAGAAGAAATATTTATGATTATCATAACAAACATTTGGGTATTAGAGGAACATCTCCATTTTTTCTAATATATAAAATGATGTACTTCATACCGATTGTTCGTTCTTTAGCTTTGTTATCTGAAATACAGGTATTAGACAAGCTAACAAAGTTTAATGATGTCGAAAATATGGATATTGAATTGAAGGAGGAAATAAGATGAATGATTCAGCTGGTATGACTTTAGAGATTTTTAAAGATATTGTGGAAAATAGTAGTAAAATTAATACAGCACATTTGCAAAAAGTCGTTGGATTAACAAATCCTATTAGCTCTGAAAAAACAGAAAGCGAATCAGATGGCAATCAAGAAATGGCTTTACAAAGAGAAAAAGAAGTATCTCTTCAGAAAAATAATGTGACAGTTGATAGCGAGGAAAAATCAGATATCATACCTATTCAAACGATTAAAAACAATTCTTTTGATGGAAAAGATATTGCAGTAAAAACACGTTTAGATATTGTGCAAAATTTGGTAGATGATGTATTTTCTAGTTTTTCATTAACTAGCATTAACACAACATTCTTTGGAGATTTAGTTTCAGATTTAATTCCTTCTGGCTATGTATTACAAAAAATAGGTGTACATACCTTTTTTGTAAAAGAAGAAAAAGATTTAAATTTGCCATCTATCATTTCTTTTTTAGATAAGATAAAACAGAAATTATTATCTAATAGTACAATTAGCGTGCCTATGGTGTTTAAGCGTAATATTGAAGGAAGTATTATACGTTCTTTAGTTTTATCTGAAAGAGAGTTATTAGAGATTATGAAAATATATCCAGACTATCAATTTGGGTATACTGATCATACAAAGCAACTTGATGATATTAAGTTGGTTATTCGTATAGGAGATGAGAACATTGAGTGAAATTGTTGATGTTGATATGGTAACTTTAGACGATATTGATAAAATATTTTTTGAAGATGAAGTTGCTTCTAAGGAGTTAGAACATCCTTGTGAAGGAGCTTATTTTTTGATGAACCATATTGTTTTTGAGGAAGAGTTGAATTACTTTTTGACAAATGATGGTTTACCAGTATTTTGCATTATCTCTGGTCGTTTAAAAGAGATTGGCAAAATGCAACCTGTTATATCTAGCATTTTAAAAGCAAAATTTTTAAAAACAGGAATTTCTTTTGTTTCTTCTTCTAGAGAAAGTTTGACCTTTAATTGCCCAGAAGATTTTTATCGCTTTATTGAAATAAAGCCATCAATTGGGGCAAATTGGAGTTTATTTTTAGAGGAGTTTCCAGCTTTATGATGTTTTTCGTCAATTGGATTTATAAACTTTCTTTTAAGGATGTTTGCTTGTTGATTTTGCTACTGATTTTTATGACTACTACAATATGGTATTTAAATATGAAAAGTTTTACTAGTACTTTTTCCAAAAAAAGCACACATAAGAAAAGTGATAAATCAGAAGAAGAATTAAAAGAAGACGATGTAAGAGAATCTACATCAAAAGAAAGCGTAAAAGAAGATAACAAGAAAAGTAGTACATCAAAGGAAAGTTTGGCAGAAGATGATAAGAAAGAAGATATTCCAAAAAAAGAAGTAAAGAATGATAATGAAGTGAATAAAAATTCTTTGTCTGAGGAAGATAATAAAATAAAATTACCTGATGTGTGAGGAGACTATGATTTTTTTTATTTTAATTGTTTTGTTTATTGTTTTTATTGATGTTTCTGGATTTGCTTTATCAAAACATTTGACACTATTGTTGTATTCATCAGATTCAGGAGAAAAAGATGAAGATATGATTTTGAAAAATAATTCTCCGGAAGATTTAGCAAAGGATGCATCTAATTATATTTTTGGTGGTGATACATTTGAGGATACAGAGAAATAGATATGAAAGAAGAATGCTTTTGAATTTGCATGTCATAACATTTTTATGTATTATATCTTTTTTACTGAATATATCCTTACCTATTATTGAAAAACCAAAGTTTACAATATTTCTGATTACACAGTTCCTAGTTTTAGGAACTGTGTATATTTATGGGTGGGTAAATTCAAGAAATGCTCAACATATTCCAATATCAGTTGCATTTCTATTGCGTATTTTACAGGCATTTATTTTTGTGTTTTGGAGAAAAGATATAACTTGGGTATCGTTTGGTGTTTTATGTTTTTTAGACATTTTATTTTTACTTTTATTAGTATTAGATAAATCAACGTATAAATATGAATATCATACAGTAGAAGAAGATGAATTTTTTAACAAGTAAATAAGTTAAAAAATTTTATATAGAATAAAGAATAAAAAACTTTAAATAAAAATTGATTGTAAAAGGAGGAAATATATGGAAAGATTAAATCACAACACATCGCATCTCCGATGCGATGAATTATCAGATGGTATGGTAGCTCAAAAAATCGCTTATTTATTACGAGTAAACAGAAGAGTTGATAGAAATGGTTATCCATATTTAGTCTTTGCTTTTAAAACAGCGGATAAGGTTGTTTTGACAGGAAGAAAATTTAAAATTATGGAAAATGATTCTATCGGTGTTCAAATCCTAGCATTAAATAGAACAGTTGTTGAAGTTGATTTTGAAGTACAGATATATAATGGTACATATTCTTTAATTGTTAGAAATATTATACCTACTTCAAAGCAAGAAATTTCTTGCTTTTTTGATTCCTATTTATATGCAGATGAAGTTTTTGAAAATTTAAATTTAGAAGCATTAAAGTTGTCTGCACCTACATTGAATGTAGCTTTCAAAACAGCTAGTGTTTTTCGTATTCATGCAGGATTAGCAGGTGGATACTTAGAACTGCTTGATATTGTATATCATATGATATCTACAAGAAAATCAAAGCATACTACAGAGTTGTTAGTATGCTTTTTTAATGTTGTAAATCCTTATTTTACCTATCTATCTTTGATAGAACGATTAGAGTTTTTACCTAAACGAGAGATATTGGAGATATTACATTCTGTATTAGTGGATAACAATGATAGATTAACATCAATTGTATTAGATACTTTATCCGCACTTATGAATTTAGGAAAGCCAGAACATCTGTATTCTCATATAATTTATAATGCTTTTGTTTTTGCCGAAAAGCAATTACATTTTGAAGTAATTGTAAGTTCACAGCCAAAAGATTCTGTATCTAACATTAATAATGATTTTTTAACATATTATTAAGGGTGTGGTTGTATGAGAGCCAAAAGTTTCGTATTAACAATTATAGCAAGTTTATCTTTGCCAAATACAGATTACTTTTTAGACCAAGAATGGCTTCAACCTTATAGATTTAATGGGAATTCTGTGGAATATTCTTTAGACGATTACAATATAAAAGAAGTTGTTCCATATGAAAAAGAAGAAGGAGAAGATACAGTTCCTACTTATGAGGCTTATAAATCTTCAAACTTTCCATTTGGTGTAAATGGTAATGAGACATCAATGAATTCTTCAAAAAATAGTATTACTACCGCTGGAATTTCATTAGAGGATGCAGCTAATGGAATAAGTGGTAATTTGTCGTTATCTAATTTTAGTGGATTAGAGTTTCCGTTTCGTGGAACATCTTATATCACATCTCTATTTGGGTGGAGATGGCTTTCAGGTCGTGGCTTGAATTTCCATGAAGGTTTAGATGTTGTAGGAGAAAATAAGACTGTTTATGCATCAGGAAGTGGAAAAGTTGTTGCTGCAAATAAGAATGTAAGTACAGGTCATGGTTATGGTCTTTATGTAGCTGTTGAATATACAAGTTCTTCTTCATCTTCTAAAAGTAAAGGAAAGAATAATCATCAAGATTTATCTCAATATGCAAGAAACCTTGCACGTAATACAAGACGACCATTATCAGGTAATGATTTAAACACTTTTCAAAGTTTTTTAGATAATCCAAATATTCAAAACGAAATAAAAGCTGGAGAAGATAAATTGGCTATAGAACTATGTTCTACCTATATAGATAGGTTAATAAAAACCTATCCCAAAATAAGTGACCCAAGAACACTATTATTAGCTGCTGATATGGAAAATACAGGAAGTCATCATGTTAGCTATATGCCTAGTGTGCAATCTATGTTAGGGACAAGCAATGAGTTTGAGGCTGTTTATAATGCTATGATGACAAAAAGTTGGTGGGCAAATCCCCCTTCAGGTTATCAGCAGTATTCTAGGGGTTGGAAAAAGAGAATGACAAATACATATAATGAAATCAAAAATAAAAAATTTAGCTCAAATCTAAAAGACGATAGCTTAAAACTAGAATTAGCTTCTTTAATTTTTTCTGGAGAAGGAAACTATAATTCTATAAATCCTAATGATGTGGGATATTTTTCCTTTGGTATTTGCGGATTTAGAGAAGGACATGCAGCAACTGTGTTAAATTATATAGCTGATGCTATTGATGGTAATTTATCTTCTTCTATGGCATCTCCGTCAGGTGAGAAACTTTATTTATTTTATGCTCATTTATCAAAGGTAAATGTATCAGTTGGAGATGTTGTAGATTCAAATACAGCTTTAGGTGTAGAGGGAGCAACTGGAAATGTAACAGGATCTCATTTACATTTATCTGGTTACGTAGACCATATAGATAGCGTTTTTGAATTAAATCGTATTTGGAAACGTCCTTCTACTTCTTCACCTACGGAAAATATAGGTTGTATAGACCCTTTATCAAAAATTTTTCATGTTTCTACTCAAGAGGAGTTTAAAAAGATGTTTGGATTTTTGTTGCAAATAAGCGGTGCTTCTGGAAGTTATAAGGATACATTAAATGCACATGGATCACAATATTATAAGGCAAATGAGGAATTGAGCATTACTCCAGAAAAATGGAATTCAATTCAGTAATATACAATTTTATATAGGAAGGAAAATATTATGGATAAAAGAACTATGATATGTTTTGTAAGTAGGATTATAATTCCTATTTTATTTTTGATATGTTTGATGTTATATGTTTTTTCTGTAAAAGATAGTCAGATTTTTAAAAAAAGTTCAGAGACGTCAGAATTAACTTATGCTCCTGATGGTATTCCTTATGATATCCCTTTAGAAGATAGAGGAAATACAATATATAATTCTGAGTATTGGTTAGATGAGTATGGTCATTTAGAAGATTTAGTTTGCACTTCATTTGATGCTATAAAACCTTCTTATTATAACCATATTGATTTTAGTGGTGTAACTTTTCCATATTCACCAGAGTTATGTAAAGATTTTATCGGATTTGTAGCATTAGATGCAGTAAGATATGCTTATATTCCTGAGAACGTTATGGATTTATATTTTACAGAAACTGAAAAAGAGTACTGGTTAGATTTATATGAAAATGGTTACTATGTTGGAGAAAATGTGCAAGTAGAATACACTCCAGATACTCCACCTATCTATCTAGCTATAGATATAATTCCTTTTGATGATGAAAAATATAAGGTAACTTATTCTACTACTGATCAATATTATAATCGTTATTTTCAAAAATTAGATGATGGTACATTTGAGGAAATAAAAGGGGGTTGGTTTGATGTATCTTTTGAATAAGGTTCGTCATTTGTCTTCTGGTACATTATATGAGATTGTAAAATATGATCTAGCAAATTCAGATACTATGACAGTATATACTGTTGGTAAAGATAGATTAGCACCTTTTTTGCAGTCGACAGAAAAAGATTTTAATTTGAAACAATCGACGGATGGGAATAGTTATTTGCTTTCTTCTGCTGAGTCTTCAAATGTGAAGTTATTTGACTCACCAGAATTTTCTATAGAAACAGAAGCTAGTTTGTTTACTTTATTGGCTGAATTAGTTAACAAGAATGCTTTTTTTATACCATGTTCTCTTTTCAGAAAGGGATATTCTTACAAAGGAGATGAGATTAGTAATTTTCACAATATAAGGGTGTCTAGTTCAAGTATGTATTTGGGATTTAGTTTGATAAGAGATGGAAGCTGGGTGTCTTCCAGATTGATGGGAGTATCTGAAAAAACTTTGTTTTCTAATACATTTTATATAGCTTTGCCTATTAAAGATGTAATAGAAACTTGTGAATTGCCTATTATCTCAGTGGAAAAAGTAAATGAACAAATATGTAATATTTATCAATACGATAATAATTTACCACTTATTCCTAAATCTTCTCCAAATTCTTATTTTCCATTACCTTTGATAAATTATTTGAACTTTAATTATTGTATTTATGTAAATACTTTAAGAGTTTTTTCTGATTTGTTTCAAAGTGAAAATGGGATTATACCAAGTCAAAGAGATTATATCGTGAAAGAACCAACAACTGCGATAGCAGTGAAAGGGTCTATAAAAAATATTTCTGGTAAACGTAGAATTCAATTATTAGATTACTATTCTAAATTTAACGGAAATATAAAGGACTTTATATCAGGGTATAAATTGAATTTATTAGAGGCTTATGCAATTACATTATTGGATGGTACTAAATCTATCAAAACTATGAGCGGAATTTTTGATTTTATGAAGCAAATGAGAATTAAGAGAAGCTTATATTCCTTAGCATTGATGAGGATACGTTGTCAATTATTTTCTGACCCATTTATTTTCCCTGAAATGACAAAATTTCTTGTAGCAAAAGGCGGTGGAGGTGGGGATTTGTTTTATACGGCAATAGGTAAAGTTTATTAAACGGGAGTGTTGGATATGTACGATATTATGAAGGAATGTATCAATGTTTTAACATTGAATAATGAGAAAAAATTTGCATTAGTGATAAATGATCAACTAATAAAAGTGGACGGAAAACAGGTCTATATAAAAACAGATAGTGGAGTTCATCCGATGTTAGTTACTTTTATTTACAAGAAAGTTAGTAATAGAATTAACCCTATTGTTGAGGCAGTAGATTTGACAAATCATTGGAAAAGTTTAAAAGAAAGTGAGGTTTACGCAGGATTTGATTTTGGAGAATATTTGACTAAAAACAAATTACATTATTCTATTGTTGTAAATAATTCGTTTGATTTGTTTTTTATTGAGTCACCAATACTTACTTTGATAAAAGAATGCATTAGAAGGTTAGAGTCTGAAAATATTTCAAATCTATCCATTGCTAATGTTTCCAATGAGTTTATGTTGAGATTTAAAGAAAACTGGTTTTCTATATTAAGTCAATTTCAGATTGATAGTATTACTTCTTACATTAGTTTGATGAAAGGATTAAAAATAAAATTAAATAAAAAATTGTTTTATCCACCTAATTGTATTTTTAAATCTTCATTAGCAGAAAATAGGGTGAATTTTTTACATTTATTTTTGCGTACTTCTGGATTATATAATCCATTTTTGCAGGATAGTAGATTGAACTCTTTATTGAAAAATACAAGATTTTCTTTGACTGTGGATAATATTCGTTTGTTCTTAAGAAGAGGAAATGGATATGATGTGTATTGTATGACACCTACTGATTTTTGTTTAGCACTTTCATTAAAAAAGAAAATAGGGTTTGATACGGAAACAGCATTACTTTTCTTAGCTTCTTTATTATATAGCGGTAATATTAAAACATTACAATTACCTCTTTTAGACACTAAAGGATACTGGACTTTAGAGATGTTAGAAGAATCAAATAGCATTGTTAGTAAATCATTTACTTTGGAGTACCCAACGGATTTATCTAAAAATGATAAAGTCTTGACAGTAAGTGCTTTAGAGAGATTTGTAATGTTACATAATACTCAATTAGGAGAAAAAACAATGGATGCAAAAGAGATGGTATCTATCTTATCTGATGCTTATATTAGGAGGGAATAAAATTATGTATACAGTACTACTTCGTGCATATTTTGACTTATTTGGGAATTTTGAAAATATTATAAATGTCCCCTTTTATGATATTCTAAATAAGTCTGCAAAACAAAAATCTTTAACAGTAGAAGAATTTTGTTATCAAGAAATCGGCTATGAAGCAGATGATTTATATTCAGCGAAAGGACGATTTGAAAAAAGAAAATTAGCAGTTGTACCTGACAATCCTATTTTTACTCAAATATATGGTGAAAATAAAAACATTGCTTCTTTATTAAAAGCGTCAAATCTACAAGCAACATTTGTAAAAGAGGATATTCCTGAAACAGCAAATAAGGATATTGTTTTTATGCTGAGTAATTTTATAGAAAATACAGATATGTATAAATTAAATTATGGAAAAGAGAAAGAATCAGCATTTCTTAGAGATGTATTTTTTGCATTAAAGTTAGCAAATAATAAAACAACTTTAAGTAAAATGATACCTAGATTTTCTGGAATTGTGGAAATGTTATTATCTAGTGCCAAATTTTCAAAACAAGCAGAAATGCCGTATGCTTTTGCTGGTACTCTGATACTTCCGCAAAAAATAAGTACAAAAAGAGTTGCAGTAAATGTATGCAAACATATAGGTCGAAGAAGCCTAACAATGTCACCAAAACATTATTATTATGTAGCTGCAAATTTAGCACACTATCATTTATCAGACCCACACACATCTGACGTTTATCAAAATATTGTGGATATTTCAAATATCTACAATATGAGTATTGCAGAATTAATACAACATATGGGATTTCACTATGTAAATCAATTTGATATTTTGGAGAAAATCAATTATTTTGTTTATGATATAGGAGGATCTGTTTTTAGATTAATTAATCCTTTTGATGCCTCAGAAATTAGAGATGTTAACATTGTTGAACTGAAGAGACTATATGAAGAGGTGAGTATATGAGTCATCAACTTGTGATTTTTGATACAGAAACAACTTCCTTGTTTATGAGAACACCTACAAAAGCTGGAGCTGAGGTAATACAATTTGCAGCTATTATGGTTGATGAGAATTTCAATATTACTCGTGTGATAAATCGATATTGTAGTTCAACACAATTAGTTGATTCAGAAGCTCTAAAAGTACATAAGTTATCGGATAAGAAAATTTCTATATTATCTGATGATAAATTTTTTGAACAGATTGTAAGAGAGGAAAGTTTAAGAAATTTAGATAATGTTACATGGATAGGTTACAATATTAATTTTGATATTAAAATGATAAATCAGACTTTATTTCAAAATGGATATGAAGGTTTAGATTTTGGTAAAAATACGGAAATGCTAAGTTTTCGTAAGAATGGAATTTATCATTTTGATGCAATGAGATGCTTGTCTAGGCTAAGCGGTTATACACACAATGTGAAATTATCTGACTTGATAAATAAATATTATGGTGTTGATTATTTTAGACGATTGTGTTGTACTTTTAGAAACAATTTCAATATCATAGATCCTTTAATTGGAGAAGAAGACTTTTTTCATAATGCTATCTTTGATTCTTTAGCTACATTAGTGATAATACAAAAATTCAAGAATTTTTTACTAGAGTAGGTGTGTTTTATGGCTACGTTGCAAGATTTAAATAATGTAAAAATGGAATTAGAATTAGTAAAAGCTGATTTGCAAGAGGTAAAAAAGACAATTCAAGCTTTACAGGATAAGAGGATTGATTTAGAAAAAAGTACAGAAGGTGTTATTAAACAGGAAAAGCAAAGAATGCAAGAAGAAGTATTACAAAAGTGTTCTTTAGATTTAGATAACAAGCTAAAGAAATATGAAAAAGATATTTCAGATTTACGTGCAGAAAAAGTCAAAAAGATGGAAGAGTTTTCATTAGAAAATATAAAGAAAAATATTTTATCTGATAGTCCATTAAGTGAAGAAACAAGAAATTTAATTATTAAGATTAAAAAAGATGCAGAAGATTCTATTAGTAAAAGATTTGTGTCTGCTTATCTAGCTGGCTATGAAGAGTATAAAGTTTCTGAAAGTGAGTTTCTAGAAGCGTTGGATATTCTTCCAACGCTTGAAAAGTCATTTTCTTCTAATAAAAAATCGACAGCGATAGTAGCATTCGATTTTATAATAGAATTTATAAATCATTTAGGAGATAAAGAGGACATAAAGGAGAGATCTATTTTCATTGCTGTAGGTATAGGTACAGTTATTTTATTTTTTATAGCTTTTCCAATATTTATAGTTATACTGTTTTTATTTTTTAGCATTGCTCTTTGGAAATCATTTTTATTAAAAAAATCATTAGATATATTGAAGGTGATAGAAGATAATTTTTATTTAATGGAGAAGGCATTAGATAAAAGAAGTTACGAACAATATCAGCAATTACAAAAAGAAACAGAAAAAGAATATGAAATATCTATATCTGATGCTCAAAAAAATATTGATACACTTATGGAAGAGATTACAGTTGCTAGACAAAATGCGATAGCTACTTTTCAATTTGATGATACTTCTATTCGAAATGAATTAGATAATTCATTGGAAAAAATAAATTTTTCTATATTAGAGCAGCAAAAATTGGAAAAATCTCTTACCAAGAAAATTTTAAATTTGAATAAGCAGATTCAAATTTTAGAACAAGATTATAAAGATAGCGTTCAAAAAATAGTAGATAAGTATATTGGTTTTCATATAGGTACTTCTGTTTTTTATCCAGAGAAATTTCTTTTAACATCAGAAGAACCATTGAAATATTTTTTGACATCAAAATTTAGTAATTTCTTTATATATAAAGAAGAATTAGATGCAATCAATTTAGTAAAACTTTTTTGCTATCAATTACGTTCTTTATTATCACCATCTTTAGCACAGATTCAGATATGGGATATTAAAAATTCTGGGATTTCTTTTATGCCTTTTAAAAATCCTAATCCTAAAGGAGAAAGTGGTGGTTTTGAGGTACATAATAATACAGAAAGTATTAAAGAGGCATTAAATGCTTTAAGTGCTACATTTCAGAAAAGACTACAAGTTATAAGAGTATCTTATTTAGATATTGTTCAATATAATAAAGATATGGTGACTTTGAATTCTGTTCCTGAAAATTATCATATTGTTTTTTGCTTATCTTCTGATTTGTTTTTAAGTAAAGAAGAATATATGAGATTACTTGTAGGTGGTGCTGAATTAGGAATTTATATTTATGTATTTTGTGATTTAGCAAAACTAAGTGAAGCGTATTTTTCTCTTTTAGAACATGTAAAATATTGCTATGTAATGCAAAATGGTCAATTAATATCTAGTTCTAAGAAAGCAATTATGGCACAAATTTCCAATAAAGATTAGAAAAGTGTGGATATTTTTAACCTTAGAGAAGTTTTTCGCATTTCATACAAAAATGAAATTATATAAAAAAGGAGTGGTATATATGACAGGACAATCTTTTGATTTTGATACATTTCAAAGTCAAGCTAGTGCAGCATCCGAGGGTTTAAGTGATGGTATATCAGAATTTAAACAGATTATACCTGCAATCCAAGATGTAGCTGCCCAAATAGGATCTGCGAAATTAACAAAGACAACCGATAGTGCAATAACGGTGATTGAAGAGATGAGTGCTTGTTTTGACTCTGTAAATGAGTCATTAGAAGAAGTAAAACAATATTACCGAAAATTTAATGAAGCGACAAATTAAGGGGGGATGAGTTATGGCTACGCTTAATATAAAAGAAGAAGTTCTTGAACACATTGTAAATACATTACAGTTGTCTACACGAGAGAAAATGTTAAATTCAATAGAAGGACTTGGCAAGTTGGTTGAAGGGCATGAAGACAACCAGATTTTGGATAAACTGTTTGACAATTGCAAGAAAATGCAGACTGCATATAACGACCATTTTGTGCCTACTATCTCTGCTCTGCTGACAGAATATTCTACATTAGAACAGTTTAAAGATGTAATTGCTCGTGCTACCGCAAATATGTCTGAAACTAAAGTTGGACAATCTGATGTCGCTGTAGATCCTATACAGTTGCCAGAAGTATGATGATTTGATTATTTGGGTGGCTTTGCCACCCTTATTTTTTATAAGGAGGTTTTTATGTCTGATTATAATGTTGTTATGTACATGAAAAAGAAAGATTCCGCAGGACGTATGCAGAAGATATTGGTAAGTGTTGATATTGGAAAAACATACAGTATGCTAGATTTGTTATCTAATTCTATAAAATTTGCAGAAGTATCTAGATTCTGCAATATTAAAATTAGTTCTGTGGACGGTTATCCTGCAATTGTTTTTACATCTTCTAATGATACACCAAATAATTTTTATGAGAAGAAGACTTATGATTATGATGTAACTGTATTTGCAACGAAGTTAAATTCTGAGAGTGCAGAGCAGGTAAATAGTTTAAAGAGTCTTTTAAAAACAAAATATCAAACCTTTTTCCCAAAAGCCTCTTTTGAAAATGTTAGCTCTTGTATTGATATTATTGTTTCTCAGGTAAAACCATATTTTTCAGGGAAATTAGCAATTCAAGTGGAATATAAAAGTCCGTATTTAGATGTAGATAGTTTTGCTGATACAAAAGATGCAATTAATAAAATGAATGTATCTTCCTCAATTACATCTAAATATATTTCTCCAACAGATAATAATGTTTCTTTTCAAAAGTCTCCAGAGGATAGATTTTTTATACCACTGCCAGAATATGAGATATTTAAAGGTGAAACACTGATTGGACAACAGTTGATACCAGATTTAAGAGAGATTTGGATGCCATTTGATCATGTTGCTTATTATAGTCCACATTGGAAAAAGATAGTAGGAAAATCAGCGGATTATCGACGAAAATATCTTTCAAGAATTGATCAAACGAAAGATATCCAGATCAGTGAAAAAGATTTAACGCAATGGGTTGATTATCCTGAAGACCATATTACAGGAAATACAGAAAATGATGATTTACCAATTATGGACAACGAAATAGAGTATTTTAATACTCTATTAAAATTTATAGAGTTTGATTTATCACAGAATTATTCTCCTGAGGTTACTACAAAGCTATTTGCAGAAGGTGGATTAACCCAAGAAATGGAGGATTACCTTGAGAATCTATTAGAAAGGGTTTTAGTTTTAAATTGGAGTTGTTCTGGTATGTTTCGTATTAATAGATTTAGTATTGATATGTCGGACGGAGAAGACGATGATGGAATAGAAAAATCTCTTACTGAAGATTCAGGAACGATAGCCGAGTTTCGTTATTATTTAGACACTAATCCTTCTGGATTTGATGGCATTGATATGATAAAAAATTATATCAAAAAAGTGGCAACCGGTGATAATAATGTAAAGCCAGGTGGATGTAGAACATATGTAGAAGCAATTATTAAATTATCTCGTTGGGGAGAACGTAGACCTGCTAATTTAAAATTAGATGGTACTGAAGATATGTTTAATTTAACTAGATTTAGTAGCTGCAATCAAACAGTCAATTTTAGCAAATTGACCACTAAATTGATAAATGGAAGACCATTATCTTTAAGTGGTTATTTGTCATTGCACTGGTCTTTGAAAGATAAAGCATATTGCGAAGAAAAATCTTGTAGTGGTTTGATTTCTGCTCCTGTTGGTTTTATAGCCATAAAAGAATTTGAAAGTAATTCAAATTTGTCTCAAATTGTATACATATCTTTTCTTGATGTTATTTATGAATATCTTATGGGCAATCAATTTATAAATGGTATTGATTTAAAAGAAGATGGTACATTTGTGATTGATAGTGAATTATGTAATAAATTCTCTGAACCACTTGTGGCAGCTATACAGCATGTTAATGAGTCAAATGCGTGTACATTATATACTTCTAAATATTTAGAAGAAGTAGCACAAGAAACAAAAATGCAAGCTACCATTTTATCAGACTTATTCTGTTTGTCAAAAGCTTCAATTTCTGCTGATGGTATGTTTTCTAGATGGTTTTCTGGATTACCTATAAGAGATAGAGAACATTTAGTACAGACATTAGATAGTGGTGTAATGTCCCTAATTAATGCAATGCAGATGAGTGTGTTAGCATACATGTTACCAGTTTATATGCAATATTCCGATTTATATAAGCCTTTAGCTGATAAATCTATTTTACAGTCTGGAGATTTAGATTTTAGTACAGCGATAAATTTGTTCTATGAAGTTTCAGAAAGAAATTCTGTTTCTAATTCTGTTGGTTTTTATGCTACTCAAGATAAGGTGCGTAATTCAGCTACCAGAATCGAATCAAAACCTTCTGATGTTGTGGTGAGTAAATTAACTGCCTTTGGAGCAGTTGATCAATCCTCTAGCGAAAAGGAAAAAGTGCCTCCTTTAGAGGAAGAAACTAAGGAAGAAGTTATTGAGAAACAAGAAAAATCACCTTATGTTCTTTCAAGTTATAAAGCAATTAGAGGTTTGCATGAGTTGGTTCAAGTAGAAGGACAAACTATATATCCTATTGGTTACTTTGCTGCAGTTTTTTTAGAAAAGGAAGGAAAATTAGAGAAAAAATTTCTAGTATTTTCTAGAGATGAGAAACCAGAGAATATAGAACTTTCACCTAAAGCATTTCCTTTGCAGCAAATAACAATGTATCTTATGGAGATAATTGGAAGTATGTTGAGTACATCATCCGATGCTACAAAAACTAAAATTCTTTTTGCTTCTGCTGAATCTGCATTCAAAATACTAAAAACTTATATAGAATTAAAATCGAGGTAAAAATATGATAGAGTTAACAGATGATGTTTTAAGACAACAAACTGTTTGTTTTTTAGAAGCACTATCAAAAGGGAATAAGGCAGCATTGATGTTTGATGATTTTATAAGCAATACTTTAAAAAGTTTATACCAAGACGTAAAATTTCCTAAGAAAATTTTACTACCAAAAGCTTTAGATGATTTAGTAGAAGGAGATTTTTCTCCAGCCGAAGAGATTACTATGGAAGAACCATATATTAATGATATACCTATATGGAGAGGCAGTACATTAAGGGATAACGGATTTGTACTGCGAGGGGCTGGATATATTAACGGTGATTCCAGAAAGCCATGTAACATTGCTTTGGATGACAATGTGCCACATGGATTACTTGGTGGAGCCACTGGGCATGGAAAATCTGTTACATTAAATAGCATTATTATTGGAGGATGTTTAGAATATCCTCCTTGGGAAGTGCAGTTTTTCCTTGTGGATGCTAAGATAGTTGAAATGAAGGCTTATGGTGTAAATGCTCACATTCCGCATATATCTTCTATTGCAGCAACTTCTGACGCAGAATATATTATTTCTGTGTTAGAAGAAGCTTATAGGATAATGATGTTGAGAAATAGTGCTTTTACTGCAGCAGGAACAAAAAATATAAAAAGTTTTCGAGAAAAGACAGGACTGGCGATGCCTCATATTGTAATACCTATTGATGAGTTTCAAACGATGTTCATTAATGCTGCTAGAAAATCTAAATTTATTAATGAACTTATTGTTAAAGTTGCAAGATTAGGTCGTAATACAGGAGTTCATTTGTTACTGTCTTCACAAGAAATTGGTTCTGAGTTAGATAAGGGCATGTTAGGTAATATAGGTACTAGGCTTTGTTTAGGATGTATGCCTGCGACATCTACTCAAATATTAGGGAATGATGAGGCTAAAATAAACTTTAAGCAAAAAGGTAGACTTATTATTAACAATAATCCAGCAAAGGATAAGAATATGGATGAAAATGTTCATTTAAGAACTCCTTTTTTACCAGATATTCCTATAGGAAAAAATAGGACAATTTTTGATTATATGAGTTTATTAGAGAGCTTTGGAAAATCAGCTAAGGAGAAGCCTTTTTATAATTTATCTTTTTATGATGAAGAAGCTAGATGTTATGAAGACGCTTATATTTCTTATTTGAGTGGAAAAGTAAAACCTACACTTTTTTATTTAGGGGAACCATCTTTTGTTCTTAGAAATGAAGATGGGGAAAAATGGTTACGATTAGAGCTAAGGGAAGACATTGGACAAAATATTCTCTGTTTTTCACCTATGGCGAAAAACAGAGAAAGATATCTTCATATGCTATTTTATAATTTAGTTGAATTAAAAAATAGTGGCTTTTTATTTCAAGTAAAGATTTTTTATACAAACAAAGAAACTTTTAAACGCATTGATGTAGGACTTACTAATAAACCAATTTATACAAGAGATTTTGACTCTAACATAGAATCGGCTATTAATGCGGCTTTTTGGAGAAAGATAATGATAGAATGTGATGAAATTGCTTTTAGTAATGTTTCTTTGAATGATGAAGATATGGAAATTTTTGATACTGTTATAAATAAGAATCAAGAATATCCAGGAGAACTATGGAAAAAACGAGCTCAGGTTCTTTTTAATTTATTGCGAAGTAGCTATAAAACAAAATTAGGTTTTCAAAATATTACTGACAAGAAAAAATTATATTCTTCTTTATGCAGCTATATTGTTTCTATATTAAATTTGTATAAAAATATGAAACATGATATGTCCAAAGTAGTTTTAGATAGTTTTGTACCTCAATATGTTTTTGTAGTAGGATTAGAATTGTTGTCTGGAGTAGGAGTGGATGGAAAAACTCAAAAGGTTGAGGCATTTAAAAAGATAATAAATGAATCACCAGAGTATAAGGTTTATTTTATTATATCAACAGCTTCTTTAGAAGATTGTTATAGTATACGAACTGCTATAACCCATGTATTGTGTGATAATTTAACAACGCAAATGCAAGGTCATTTAAAGATTGCTGATTATTATCCTGATTCTGTAGAACCTTTTTTAGGTGTTTATTATCTTTCTACTGCAGAGACAAATAGATGTAGAAAATTCAAGAAGATGATTTATAAGGGGGAGGTTTTTTGAATTCAATTGAAGATGCATTATTTGAAAATGCTGAAGAATTATATTACGAGAGTAAATCGAAATTAGATGATGATGTAAAACATTGGTGTGATAAAGGAGTTTTATATTTCTATGTAGCACAAGGAAATTGTGTTATAAAACCAAGGGTAAATCCTTTATCGGATTGTATCCTATATATCAAATTATTGACTTACTCTGGAGAATTCTTAAATTATAAAATTATTTATAAGGAGGTGCAACATGAAGCCCTTTCTTTTGAATAAAGTTTGTTTAGCTTTGTCCCAGAATTGCAAAAATAAGGTGATAAATTTAACTTTTTTTGAAACACCTTATAATGTGAAGTTTCCGAATTCTTTAACAAGGGAAGAATTCGACAGACGATTACCAGACATTTATTATATTTTACATATTTCTTCTGACAAGAGGATACTTTCTATTATGCAACGAGATAGAGAATCTAATTCTAATAATGATATTTTACTGTCACAAGAAGAAGATTTTGTATTTTCTTCATTAGAAAATAATGATGTATTGGATTATACTGTACAATATTACAATGAGTTTGCACCCTTTTCAAAGAATTCAGATGTTTTAGTTAAAACAGGTGCTTTTAAATCTATAGAGGAATGTTTAAAATTTGATGTTTCTCTATTTATATCTTTATTTCGATTAATGGGAGAGACAATTTCTCTTATTATAAGAAATGATATGGATTTTTATTTAGCTCATTATATAGATGGTAAATTATTTATATCAGAGATATCAGATCTAGCAATGACAATTCATCAGTGTAATTTTTATACAATAAATAAATTTTTGCCTCATTATGAAGTTGTCGATTTTGTAGCATATCCTAAAAAATTGTCCATAAAGTTTTATTTGGAGAAGCTACAAAAAATATGTGATATAAAAGGATTACGCTATAATATGTGTTCATTATAACATAAGGGGGGAAAATATGCGTATTTATTCAGCAAATGATGATATAAATGTTGAATTGTATGAAGAAAGATTAAATATGACTTCAGAAATTTATATGGACTTGTCAGAATTAGGAATTTATGCTGAACAGCAAGCAATTAAGGCTGCTACTTTAACTCGATTATGCCTTCAATATATGAATTTGCACTCACAAAAAGGATATACTTCTATAAGTGTAAATTCAGTGCTGCATTATCTTCAATATGTTGAAAAAGTTCCAAAATCTCTTTTTAAAAGTAAAGGCGTTGCAAGTGAGTCATTGAATATGAAAAAAGTTTTGCTACCTATGAGAGAGAATAAATATGCAGTTGATTTTTTAGATATTTACATTAAAAGACAAGAATGTAATTCTCGTAGTAACAATATGACTGCTTTTTATAATCGTTCTGAAAGAAATAAAAAAGTAAGAGGTTGGGAAGGGATGCTAACAGCAATCCCTTTTTTAGCACAAAAAAATATAAATTTAAGATTTAATTATTCTAATGAAAATATCATTAGTTTTCCAAAAGAAATATCGGCTATGATAAAAGCACCTGAAGGTTATGTTTTAGCTTGGGGAGATTTTGCACAATCAGATGCTCGTATTGCTTATAATACTTTATTAAAGGATGAAGAAAATTATAAGTATATATCAGTTTTTCCAAACGATATTTATGCTGGATTTGCAAATTGGGTATCTTGCTTTACTTACAATGATTTACTTTATAAATTAAAGATAGCAGAAAACAAATTCTATGAGAAAAAGAGAAAGATATTGGAGGAAAAATTAGAGGATAATTTTTTTGTTAAAAAAGCAAAGGAGGATGTAGATAAATATGCTGCTACCTTTAGGACTGTTTTAGAGGGGAATATGGAAGAAACAAGTCAAACAAAAAATATAATCTTGAAGTATGAGAGTAAATTAAAATATTTACATAGTATGGAAGAGTTTGTAGAATCAGAAAAAGAAAAATTTCGTTCATTATCTGTAAATGATGATTCAGAAGTGAAAAAACTGAAAAAACAGATTAAATCATTTGTACCATTTTCAGGATTTAAAAACAAGAATGAAAGAGATTTGTATAAAGTTTATGTTCTACAAACAATCTATGGAACAAGAAGGCATTTAGTACCCTATGCAAATAAGTTTATAAACATTCTAGGTAAGGTTTTAGAATCCTGCTCAAAATATAAAAAGTATTGGGATGACATTCAAAAGAGAGCAAGCTATGGCATGCCTATACGTGTTCGTAGCTATATGGGACATGTTGAATACGTTCCAGCTTTTGACGGTGATAGAGTAAAAGAAACTTTGTATAAATGTTTAAATTACCCTGTTCAAGGATGCACTTCTGAGTTGATTATTTCTACTACTAATCAATTACTAGATACATTCTATAATCTAGGTTATACAGAAGATGATATACGTGTTTATTATAACAGGCATGATGAACCAGTTTTTATTTTAAAAGAATCTGTTATGAAAGATAGTTGGATTTTTAAGGACTTTTCCAAAATTCAAATGGATGATTGGATTCCTTTATGCATGGATTTTAGTTTTGGGAGAAATTATTCTGAAGAAGATAAAGATTTAATGGAAAAGTATGAGTTATCCATAAGAATAAACAAAAATAAAATTAAAACGGATTGTGGTACATTGAAACATGTAGAGTATTATCCTTTAGATAAATTATTGGAATTAGCCATGCATATAGAGGTAGTTTTTGAGAAAAAAGTTTTGATTGTGTTGTATTCAGAAGAAAAGAATTCTTTTGATACAATTTTATTAGAAGTGAGTAATACACAAAATCTAGGAGAGATTATGATGTATTATATAAATAGATATATTAAAACCTTCTACGATTTAGGATATAGGCAAGTAGTTATTTTGAATAAGGTATTACATGATGATGATATGTCAGGTAATATCCCTGTTACAAGATTATATAGAATTTCATCATCAATCAGTGTGTTTAGATCATATGTTATAGCGATGGCAGCAAAGTCAACTTTATTGAAAACTACTTCTCAGTTAGTTGAGGATAATCATGAATTTTTGAATTCAGTATCAAGATTAAATATGTTTGGAGGTATTAGTAATGTTACTTCCTGAACAAATAATCTCTTCTCTTGAAGAAGATGTGCAGAAATATTTCAGACAAGAAAAATCAATAGATTATCATTGTTCTGATAAGATATCAACGAAATATGATTTAAAAGAAAAAACAAGGCTAGTGTTGTGGAATATATATAAAAATGAAGGATTTCACGTGTTTATGAATACAGTAAATTGTATGAGGAAATTTGAAGGTAGAAATCTGAATGATATTATGCAAGTTAAAGGAGAAGTTGCGGAAGTTGTTTTAGAAATATTAATAAAACGTTTTATTGCTGAAAGAAAAATTCATAATTGGTATGTCCATAAAGGCGTTATATTAGGCGATAAGAAAAATCCAAAGTTTTCTACTGAAATTGATTTTATTTTGGTAACACCTCAAGTAGTATCTGTAATTGAAGTGAAGAGTTTGAATGGAGATAAAGTTATTACAGGTGATTGTACATTGACTGCAAGAAAGGGGAAGGATGAAGAACTATGTAAAGACATCTTTGCTCAAAATAAAATTCATATACGAACTTTTTGGAAGAATTTTAAATGTGCTGCAAAAGAGGAAAGCGGTGTTGTGAAATCTGTATTATTTTCTTTTTCTTTTGGAAATATTACAGATAATCGTTCAGCAAGTAAAGTAGATCTTATGCCTGTTTATACAGAGGATACAATAGCTTCTTATTTAGAAGCTATTTTTTGTTTAAATAGAAATCCTGTATGGGAGGTTGAGGAACTTGAAAAGCTTATTAATAACAGCCAAGCGAACTATAAAGTTTTATATGATAAGCATATGCGTTACATTAATTCTATCCATCCTAATAATAGCTAAGATCTGTAATATAGATATTCTTTTAGAGGATACTGTTTATGATCATTATTTTGGGACATCTCTTGCATTTGATGATAATATTCCATACAAAGTTAGTGTATTTAGGTTAGGTAATAAGTATATATTGTCATATCCTCATTATTATGGTGTACCAAAAATAGAAAGAAGTTATCAAGATGTTTCTGATTTGTTTATCACATTATGCACATTAGATTATAATGAGTTTCAAAGTAATCCTAATATATTGTTTCAAGAAGGTGGAAATTGTCAGGCATTTGCTATTTATGTTCGTGCAATTTTAACAGAAATGGGATATGATAATGGATTTATTCCTTATAGTGATCATATTTGTAATTGGGTTGTTTTAGAAGATGGTATTTATCGTATTGATATAGTAAAAAAGGCTTTTACAAAATTTTCTGACAATGAGTTGAAATGGTTAGAGGATATAAAGAATGAGGTGAAATAATGAGAAATTTAGATAAGGTTTGGAACATATGGATTGATTTAGATGCTTCATACAAAAAAGGAAATTATAAAGAGAGTAAAGTGAATTTTTTGAAAAAATTAGTTTCAAATGGAAATTCAAAGGAGATATTAGCCCTGTTAGCTAAAATAGCTACTGATATACAAAATGCTGCGGATAATAAAAAATATAAGTATATTCAGGAATCTATGTTAGCTATAATAAATAATTATGATTTTTTACCAGATAATATAGATTCTCTGAATACATATGTTATTTCTTTGTTACAGGGGAAGATTAAAAAAAGAAATAATTTAACATTTGACGAATTTTTAGCTACTATTTTACCTTATGCTCCTTTAGAGCTAAAGGAGGTTGACTTTTCTATGTCAAATGTCGGTGGTGAATTTATTACTGATAAGGAAGTGCATAAAGTTAAATTATGTTCTGAGTTTGCCTTAATTGCTCCTAGATGGATGAAGAATAATGTTAATTCTGTAACACCTAGTGGAAGCTTTGGTAAAAAAGCATTAGAAACTTTAAAGTGCTGGGAACTCGAAAAACCTTACCCTATTGTTTTAGTAGATGAAAGAGCAAATTTATCTAATAAAATAGTAGAGAAAAAGAATGGAGAATTGTGCATGATATGTGGTGATGTGAGTATGGCGGTGAAAGTGATATGATTTTTCCAAATTTTTCTAACGGTATTAAGAGAATCTGGGAGGAGGATGAAGTTTCTCAATCTCATTACTTGTCTATTATAGGAGAAGAAACCAGAAACTTACCTTTAGAAATATTTCAAAGATTTAATGCTTTTTTTGTACCTAACAATGATTATTTAAAAATATATTTTGGAAATGAAGTTACAAGATTGGATTATGAGCTTTATGATAGTAATGGAAATTGTTGTTTAAATAATTGTATCGTTTTCCCTTGCTATACCTTAACTAACAGAATAGCAGGTTGGGTAGCTTATAATCCTTTAGTTAAATTGCAATCTGTACAAGAAAATAATTTTATGATGAATTATTATTCTTATCCTTCTAAATATACTTTTAATAAAAAAGATTATCTTTTTATTTTACCTGATGTTTATAAAAAGGCACTACAAGATGGATATTTAATATTGGTTGATGGTGTTTTTGACTCTATTAGCTTTTGTTATTATGGTTTGAATGCAGCTTCCCTTTTAGGAAGTTATTTAAATATTAATTTGGCTTTTTATTTAAAATTCATAGGAAAAATTTTTGTAGCTATTGACAATGATGAAGCAGGTTTAAAGATGTTACATGCAGTACAAAGATTTATTCCCCATGCAAAAGTAATAAGACAAGGTTATAAAAAGGATGCTGATGATATTTTAAAAACAGAATTGAGAAATAAATATATCAGCCAAATATTAGCAGGTATAGAACAATATACAGATGTGTTTTTTAAAGCATAATTTTGTCATGAGTATAAATTTAGATTTTCCATACAGTATTGTAATATAAAAGAAAATAGGAGGAATGATTTATGATTAACTTAGGCGATTTAATTGCAAAATTGAAGTCAGGTGAAATTCCTGCATCCAGTGAATTTGATTTGCTGAATGAAAAAAGACAGTTTTTACCACAAGGTGTTGGGATACCACGTTTTTCTTATAGTTTCAAAAAGAAATCTCGTATCTTATTTAGATTACAGATGGCTATTCCATTCAATCCAGAAACAGGATTTCCAGACGAAAAATTTAATCCAAACAAAAAATGGAGACCACCATTGTCACCAAGATCTGCTGCTATGGTTGTAAAGCAATATGCTCATAATAACAAGTCTGCAAAAGAGATTTTTATGAGCAGAGCTGGTGTCAGTGAGTGGGATACATCTGATGCTACTACATTGAATCAAGCAGATTTTAAGGTTTTACGTTTATATCGTACACCATTAATTATTACTGCAGAAGCAGTTACAATCAATGATGCTGCAATAACAGGTCAGGATTTTGGTATTCCTTATTCCGTACCAATTACAAGAGATATAGAAACAGGTCAGATTATTGGAGATGTTCCAGACATTGCTAAGATTGGAAATCTTATTTCCAGTATTACATTTAAAGAAATTGCGGAATTAGACAATGCCATTAAGAGTAAAGACCCTACTGGATATTCAGGTCATAGACCTTTTATCAACCCTTCAGCAATACCAACTGTGGATGATAAAACAAAGCGAGAATGGGTTGGAAAAATTTTGAGTGGAGCTTTAATTTCTTCTGTAAGACCAAAGAATTTTTTGATGGCTTATGAATTTGCTTTATCTTCATCTCAATCTATGATGAGTCCTGATAAAAAACCTTTACCTTGTTTTACAAGATTAACATTTGATGATATCAAAGAACATAGGGTTTATTTTGATTATGCGAAGAAGTATAAAGAGTACATAGAAACTCAATTAAGTAATCCAGAATTAGACCAATTTTGGGATTTTGTAGAGGCTGATATTTGTGATAAAGCTTTAGAAGAACCAAAGGATAAAGCTGCTAAAGCAGAGGCTTCCAGAAATATGTCTTTATCTACAAGTTCACATTCATTCTACAATATTGATACTGGAGAATGGAGAGCAGATTGGGTACAGCCATTTTTTGATGCAATATCTGATTTTGGTGATTCAGACCCTGAATTTGAGAAAAAAATGATGCAGTTCGTTGCAAGACAAATTAGACCAATAGATAGTGCAATCATCGGTTCAGTGGCTGACAGAGTAGCAGAAAAAATACCTCTCTCTTATAGATATATTACAGATGATATTCTTAGAAATCATAAGGATGCTTTATTCCTTATATATGGAAGTGAGTATACTGATTTAATGCTTGAAAAGGGACTTATTTCAGAAGAATCAGTGGAAACAAGTGAAAATAGTACAAACACTGAAGAAAATAAGTCTGTAGCGGATTTAATTAAATCAGCTTATGAAGAAGATAATGATTCTTTAGAAGAAGAGCAAGTAGAAGAAAAGAAGAAAACTCCAGAATTAGCAACATTGGAAGAGATTGATGTTGAAGAAGTAAAAATATAATATTGTGGGGGCTGTAATGCCCCCTTTTGGAGGAAATATGGAAAATTCAATTTATATATCTGAAATCACATTTAGAAATTGCCAGTCTTTAAAAAATATTTCTTATACATTAACTCCTGGCTTGAATGTAGTTATGGGTTTAAACAGTGCTGGTAAAAGTGTTTTGTTTAAAGCATTAAAAATGGCAGTAGGTTCTGAGTTATTTAAGGGAGCTAATCTAAAACATTTGATTAGCTATGGTCAACAAAGTGCTGCTGCTATTTTTTCTTTTTCAGATGGGAGTTCTGGTGGATTTATTGCAGATTATAAAACTGTGATTTATTTATACAGGGAAAAAGAGACCGATGGTTATCAAAAATTATCTAAACCTCATCCTGAGTTTATAATGCGAATGTCCATTATTATAGATGAGAAGACAAAGTTTATTCTGAATATTTTAGATGCTGATCAAGAATTGTTATTTGTAAATTCAAAAGAAAGTACAAACTTTTCTATGTTATCTTTAATATCAGATAATGAACAATTAGATTCTTTAATGCCTTGTCTAGAAGAAAAATTTAGTAATACAAAAGATTATTTATCAAGAGTTAATTATATACACGATATGATTGAAAGTAAATTATCGGTTATGGAAAAAGTCAATACTTTTAATATAAAACAAAAAATTTCTATCAGTGAATCTATATTACCTTTAATACAAAACTTATTTCATTTATACGATTTGATAAACAAAATAAGTTTTGTTGATGAGGTGGATTTTGTTTTTTGTGATAAAGCTATGAATTTATTTCAATATTTTAAATTATTGACAGACTTGATTTCAAAGGTTTGCCCAATAAATGATATTGATTTTGGTTATGTTTCTTTTTTATTGCAGGAATTGCATGATGTTTTAGGAGTAAAGGAAAAATTAGTTGAATATTATGATAGTATTTTACTGTTGCAAAAGTTACAAAAAGATATGGATTTAATTGCTACTACTATGCAGCAGGATACTTACTGTGTTGATTGTAGTGTAAAAGGCAAAGTATATTTTTTTGAGAATGGTTGTATCCCTGTGGATGAGGTGAAGGTGGATGAAGGTCTTTCTGGTAATTTCTGATTTACATTTATCTGGGCAGCAAAAAGAAAATAGATTTTCTTATGATAAAGAATTACAGCATGTCTTGAAACAGATACTTTTTTTGATTGATAAATATAAAAAACAAAATGCTGAAATATATCTTATATTTTTAGGTGACTTGTTTGATAGAAGTTATAAGACACCTGCAAAATATGGTGTAGATTCATCAATTTTTTATTTTTTGAAAGAAAAAGTTAAAGGTATGTTTGTTGTTATAGGAAATCATGAATTGAACTTTTATATAAATAACCCATTCTGGACATGTATCAATTGTATAGATAGTTCAAGAATAAATTCTTTGTTAACGAAGAATACTCAACCATTAGGTTATGTGGATTTATTTACTATAACTGATTCTTTAGAGATTTATGATTCTGTTTTTCATTTTAATCATTTTTCTTGTAAGGATTGTGCTCCAGTTCTGGGAAAATTAAATTTTGGTTTTTATCATAAACCATTTTATAGTAAGGAACTGCAAAAAGATGCTGAAATGAGATGTGTACCTTCTGCTTTCTTTGATAAAAATGCAACCAGTATTGATGCTGTATTAAAGTACGATTATGTTTTTCTTGGTCATATGCATTGGTTGTATGGAATTTGGAGGCATGAACATACAACAATTTATGGTTTAGCCAGTTTAGGGAGACCTCATAAGGATGAAGTAGCTGATAATTTTTTAGAAAGAAATATTCCAGCTATTATTTTTAGAAATGAAAAATTTGATAGCATAGAAAATAATTTTTTTCAGATTTTTTCAAAAGAACAAAGTATTATACCAGAAATTGATATAAAACAAAAAGAGGTATATTTTATGAAAAAAACAATCCAGCAAGCAAAACAATATACCTCCTGTTCTGATGATCCCATTAAAAATATTAAAACTTTTGTTGCAGTAGAACCAAGACTTTTAGATCTTTTTGAAAAATTACTACAGGGGGTAGATGATGATAAAACAATCATAAATTCAATTTTAGATATTGAAAGAAGGTTTTATGAATGACTTATGAGGAATACAGAGATAAGATTTCAGCCATAAAAGCACAACATGCTGTAGCTTTACATGCTAATGAGAGTTTGTATGCTGATATTAAGAAGGTTATAGGCAATATTATTGAAAATGATATTGATGTTATGTCACAATACAATATAAATCTAAGTTATTTTAGAACTATAGATTTAGAGAAAATTGCAAGAGATTCAAAATATAAAGATGAAATTCTAAGCTTTATAGATGTTGAATTAACAAAATTATGTTCATTGTTAGATGGTGTGTTGCAATGAGATTTACTGTTTCTATTTATGCTGATAAATTTAGAAAAATATTTAAAATTCCAAGTGATTATATAGATGTTTATGTTACTCAAAATATGGTTTTATTTTTTGCAGAAACAACAGATATTTTTTCATCTATTTTTTTACCAATAGATACAATTGTTGATTTTAAAAAATCTGTTTTATTTCGTATTCCTAAATCTGGATTTTTAAGCTTGTTAGGCGATGGTATTGTAAGTTTTTTGTGCGATAATTCTTTTATCTACGTTAATATTAACACAAAAGGAAGTAAATACAATATGAAATTTGAAAGACAAATTTGTAGCATACAATCAGCTTTAGAGAAGATAAAAATTATTTTGACAGCCAAAAACTATCCAACATTTCCTGCATCTGATTTGGTATTACCAGCAAAACTTTTAAGAACTTCAGCATATCCATTATCTATTATAAATGGTTATATATTTTCAACAATCGGTTCTATGCAAATGTATGCTAAATCAAAATGTGGAGATTGTGCGATTTTTCCAGCAGCATTAAATTTTTTACTTGCTAATTGCAGTGATTTTTCAAGTATATTTGATGTAAGAAATTTTATTATTTATACAGATGGTTTTTATAATATTTTGATAAAAAAGGCTGTATCTTCTTTAAATTCTGATATTGACTATATTTTAAAGCAGAAAGTAATTTATAAATCGACGATTATTTTTGGTAATGCACTTCATTTATTGTCTAAAGTTAGAGATTATACAAAAGTTGATTTAAACTTACGAAAACAGGAATTAATATTATATTCTGGAAATTGTGAGTTTTCGACAAAGATAGAGTTAGTGTCTGATGAATCCGCCACCCTATCCTCTTTAGATGAATTTATGAGTTCTGAAATAGAGGAAATACCAACTGTACAGTTTCCAGCTGAGGTGTTTAAAAATATTATTTATGTGGCAAAAAGTAAAAAGCTAAAAATATTATGTACGAAAAGTCTTATACGAATTGAAGTGGCAGATGGCTTAATGTTTGTATGCCATAAAGGGAGTTGATTTTTTGGATCAGATTCACATGAAAAATAAATTGATATGGTATGATTCGGAATTGAAAATGTTACACTCAAAATTGAAGGAGACAGAGAAAATAGAAAAGAAAAGACAAAAATTAGTTTCTCTTTTAAATGAAAGTAATATTTTATGTTCGTTCTTAAAACAGAAATTAGTTGATTTAAAAGTACTGCAAGAAGTAATTGGAAGAGAGGAGGTTGCTTTTAAGCAAAGACGTTTGAGTTATTTAGACGGAAACATTACAGAAAGTCTACAATATATTTTTCCTAGAAAATCTTTATATGCTAAGACAAGTTGTAATTTTGATAGAAAGAATACAAAACTTCATTTGTCATTAGTAGATAAAAAAGGGTATGTTAGACCTACATATCTAACCGAAGGAAAATTTGCTCAACAACTTATATCTTTTACAGCTGCTAAAAGTTGTACGAAGTTATTAGGAAAAAATAAATTATATTTAGATGAAGCTTTTTCAAATTCATCAGAAGATAATTTATTAAAAATGCAAAAACTATTGCAAGAAAGTGTGAATGAGGGATTTCAGATTATATTGATTTCACAATCTAATCTTTTATTTTCAGATATACCTCATCATCAAATTATTTTAGATTCATCTGGTGGGGAGTTTGTTGATTCAGTAAAATATATTGATTTTTAGATATATTATACGAGGAGGTGATGTAATGTATTTTTATGAGTTAGAAAAGAAAATTAAAGAGCTTCCTAATATACCTGGTAGTGATCTTTCTTTATTGCATAGGATTGTTATAGCAGTTTATAGAGAAGATTATGATCAAAAGAGAGATATTTTGATAGATGATGCGATTCCAGGTATTTCTTTAGAAGAAGTATTAAAATATGGTATTTTTTCAAAAGTTGGAAATTATAGTTCAGTAACTTATTCAAGGGAATATATTATTTTTATTGATGATAAAATACATTTTACATCGGAAGATAGTTTTGTTCATTTTGCTGATATGTATTGTAAATCTTATTTACCTAGTGGTGTAAATCCAACAATGTTTGCTTTTTTATTTTCTATTGAGTCATATGAGGAATATGAAAAGTATATCTCTATGTTGGTACATTATTTCAAAGGAATTCAACCCTTTTTTACATTTTCAGAGTTAATTCGTTCAAATAGAAAACAAGAATCTTTAAATAAAACAAGGAAGATGTTTGAAGATTCATATAATATTTATGTTTTTGATGAGGGAACATATAAAAAGTTATTTTCATTTTTCTACACTGAAAAGCAAGGAGATTTTATTTTTCTTTTTAAACAAGCTTTGGATAATTTTGCACATTCTTTAGAGAAAAATACACTCATTTTAGGTGAATATTATTCCAGTATTCAAAAGGAGCAAAATATTATAGCACTTGCGTTAGCTTATTTAACATTTAAGTATAAGATACCAGTTTATTCAGAGGGAGCTATTTTAAATAATTATGTATCTAAATTAAAAAGTTTTTATTGCAATTTTGATGTTTACACAGCATATGACAAGATACAATATTTATTAAATTTTCCTATTATTTCTTTTTCTAAGAGAAGCTTAGTAGATTTTTTAGTATATATTTATCCAAATAAAAGACAGTTACTTACAAAAATTTTTTATTTAGATGATGATAGAAATTTGATTAATGAGAAGATTGAAATAGCGAAATATCATATTTATGACGATTGCCGAAAGGAATGTTACTTTAATGAATTAGTTAAATTAGAAGATTCATTGGAAGATTCAAAGTTTTTGCATATTGGAAATTGTTTAATTCTTGAGATAAAGGGTAAGAAACGTGTTGCTTTTTTAGAAGAAATAGATGCAAAATTTTTGTCCATTGCTTACTCTTGTGACCCCACAATAAAACCTTTTACATACACGTTAAATTCATTTGATTTAACAAATATGTTACCATGGGAGTCTTTACATTTTCATAAAGGAAAATCAGGTTTTTCCTTACAAGAAAAATTTATTGCTTTTTTAAATCAACAGCAGAAAAAGCAAAGGATACCAGCTTTAGATTTTAAAAATAATCTACATTTTTATGTGCCTTCTTACGCTCTTGACGGTTTAGGATGCATTATTGAGGTAATGACAGAACTTTATCAAAGTCAATTAGGTTTTTCAGAAGTTAGTCAAAATATGATGGATTTATATAGTTTTTATCAAGTGACTATGAGAAATAGTATGATAAACCGTTTATCAGACATTATTTCTTTAAATAGATTACGACATCAATCAAACTATTTAACTTTATATGGAGCTAGTACATTTCTTTTATTAAATGAAGAGTTATTACGTACTAGAAAGTAGGTGAAATTATTATGAAGGAACGATTATGTACCTGTACACCAGAAAATATTATGGATTATACAGAAAAAGAAATTATCGAACTATCAAAATCATTAAGTACTCCTGAGTATTCAGTACCGTTAAAAGTAAAATTACTCATTATAAAGAGAATGTATGAGATATATGGTTTTAGTTTGAGCAATGATTTATTATTAGCCCTTTTAGTAGAGGTGAAACAACAAATGATATTAGCTCCTGCTGGTGGATGTAAAACAACTTCTAGTCAGATAAAGCTAATACTATTGAAGATATTTTGGAGTAAGATGTATGGCAGACATCTTACTTCTTCTGAATGTCTTTGTTTGGTGTATAATGCAGAAAATAGACATCAAATGGATAAAAAACATTTAGACCTTCTTGCACCACTTTCTTTACATGGATTTATCAGTTTTTCAGAGGGAAATCCATCTTATGTAAATAGTGGCATTACTTCTCATACTTTACATAGCTTTTGTAAATATTGGATAAGTATTTACGCTGAGGAGTTAAAATTAAGTGGATATACAGTTTTAGAGGAGGGAAATGCTCTAACTTTTTTAAGTTCTGCTGTGAACAAAATTAGAAAGGCTAATCCTAATACAAAGATTGTAGTGAAAATGGATAGATTAAAATCTTTGTATGATTTAGTCTGGGGTCTTAATTTAGATTATGCTGATATTGGTAAGAGTAATGAATTATTGTTAGATTCTATAAATGCTATTGGTTTACTGCCAAACCAGATTGTAGATATATTTAAAACTTATGATATAACAAAAAAGTTCTTTAAAAAGTATGATTTTACAGATATGTTAACAATCATGGATAAACTTTTAGTGAGAGAAGATGTTAGAGAGAGAATGCATTCTCTCTATACTTGTGTTGTGGTTGATGAGATTCAGGATTTTACACCACTTATGATGTGTATTTTGAAGAAGATTGTTGGTCCAGAAACACGATTACTTGCTATTGGTGATGAAGATCAAAGCATTTATGCTTTTCGAGGAGCAGATGTTGATAATGCTGTTAGATTTACAGAACATTTCCCAGAAAGTAAGGTGTTTCAATTAACAGTAAATAGACGATGTAAGAATAATATATTAGATGCAGCTACTAAGGTGATAGGACTAAATGAAAATCGTTTTGCAAAAACTTTAGTGGCTGAAAAAGAGGGAGGAAATGTTACACTCTGTCCATATATCGATGATAATGATCAAATGTCATGTTTTATTGCTAAACTTAGAGAGGAAAAGAGAGAGACCATTTTTAATAGTGTAGCTTGTGTGAGAGAAAAAATTTATGGACAACCCTTAACTTTTTCTCTTTTTTTATATAATATTCCTTTTTATACTTTAAATGTTTCCAGATTTTATCAGCATGAGGGGTTTAAAAGTTTTCTTGAGATAATGAATTTATTATGGAAACCAACAAAGGAAAATTGGAGGAATTTATATAAGGTTGTAAATATAAAGAAAGATGACTGGTTTAGGTATATTGATTATGACGAAAAAAGACAGAAGGTAAATGGATTTCCCGATAAAAATTCATTGTGGGAGTTAAGATTTGAACCATTTGTGAAATATTCTGGTTTAGAAGAGGCTTTAAAGGAACTTTACCAAATTAGTAAATCAATTAATACTTATGGTTGTTGTGATTATATTGATTATGTTCTTGAGTTATTTAAAAAGAATTATTGGAATACTAGATTATCTATGGAAATGATTGAATTTAGTGAGGAGGTTTTTAACTGGATTAATCAAATCTTTAAGAAGGATATTATATATCCAGCATTGCTTCGTGAATATATAGAAAAATTAGATTTTATGACAATGAATCAAAAATCACATACAGGTATTGCAGTTGCTACAATGCATGCTTTAAAAGGCTTAGAATTTCAAAAGGTATATATGCTATATATGGAGAATAGTATTTTTCCAGCATTTCATTTTATTGATTTAAAAGATTATTCTCAGAAAATGATATCAACATTAAAAGAGGCAGAAAACCGATTAGCCTATGTAGCTATGACACGAGCAATTGAGGAGTTAACACTATTTTATAGAAGTAATGACCCAAGTGTATATGTGGATATAATATCTAAAAAAGAAGAAAGAAAGTATGAAAAAATTGAAAGTATGATGATATTTAGCAATAGGAAGGTTTGGTGATGTGATTGATTTATTTTAGAAACCAAGCAGATGTTATAAATTCGTTGAGAAAGGCAATAAAAGATGGTTTAAATATTGCTGTATATGGGGATTATGATGTAGATGGATTATTTTCCTTAATGGTTTTTAAGGATATGTTTCGTTTTATAAGATATCGTAAAAAGGTTTATTTATACCCATATTCAAATAGAACGCACAAATTAGACAGTAATTTTTTAAATTTCTGCTTGAGTCGAAATGTGAATTTTGTAGTTATATGTGATACTGGTTCGAATGATATGGATTTACTATTAAAGTTTTCAGCTTATGGGATTAAAGGTGTAGTATTAGATCATCATGTTTCTATTTTTGATTACAATGACTTCCCAGAAAGTTTTTTAGTTATAAATACTAGGATTGATGAAAGATTTAAAATAGAAAATAAAATGTGTGGTGCAGCAATTTCTTTTGTGGTTGCCACTGAATTATTGAAACAAGAAAATGTGGTATTTGATATTGGATATTTTGCAACTTATGCTTTAATAGCGATGTATGCTGATTCTATAGTTATGCATACGGATTTTGCTAGATATTTGCACGAACTAGTTGAAAAAAGAAATGATACTCCTTTGTGTATTGATTATTTTCTAGAAGATTATTTTTCTATCACTCGTAGATTTGCAGAGTATATTATTTCTCCAAAAATAAATGCTGTATTTCGAAGAGAACAGTTCTCTTTGATTAATCGTTTGTTTATTGATGATGAATCAAATGACAGTTTTATGCTAGTCAATCAAATCAAGGAGTTGCATGAAAGTACAATTTCTATTGTAAATACTCTTTTACAAAAAATATCTTATGAAGATTTAAACGGAATTTTATTAGCAAATTTAAGTTTGTTCTTAAATTCAGAATACCCAAATAATTTTATTGTTAATCACAAAGGTAGAATAGCAAATGCCATAGCTTCTAAAGAAGGTAAACCTTGTATTTGTGTTTGCGATACAGGAAAAGATATTGGAGGATCATTCAGAGACCCTCAAGGCAGAGATTATTTACAATATTTTTCACCATTAATTAAAGCAGGTGGACACCCTCCTGCTTTTGGATTTTCTCTACCATATGTAGAGTGGGAGAGATTTAAAAATATTGTTAAAGATATTGGCAAGGAAAATGTTAAAAATACATATGTAAATCATAAATTGGTAGATATGAGTTTTGGTTTTGATATATTATTAGCAAAACAAATTGCGTTAGAAAATGAATTCGCATCGTCAGAGTTTCCAACAATTTATTTAAAAGTAAAATTAAATAAAATTGTGGAAAGTTTTAAATACAATAAATTTTCTTACTTAATTTGGTCAGATGGTATATCTTCTTATTGGGCAAATTCTGATAGAAAAATATATACTCCAGGCTTTATTATATTATACCCATATTTGCAAAAAAATTTAAAATTGAGTGTAGTATGGGATTAGGAGGGATTGTAGGTGGATACAGTAATTGTACTTTCTCCTCAATATATGGATGCTGTTTTAGCTTGTCTAGGAAAATATTCTAGATTTTGTATTGCAGGATATTCAGAACCTATAAAAGGGATTGAAGCATTAAATTCAATTCCAGGCTCAAAGATCATAGGATTTAGCTATTTAAATGATTATATAAGATCTGACGATATTGATATTTTGCGTCAATTGCTTTATAAAGCTAATATTATGTTTAAAGGTGTTGTTGATAAAAATGTTCCAGAGTCAAAAATCCCATTTATCTTTTTATTATCTACCAAATTAGGAGGAAAGAGGTCTAGTTTATCTTATGTCAAAGCAATGATTCAAGACTTAAATTTAGACACTATTAGCGTAGGATATTATGATTATTCTATGGTAACGGATTTACTTATTAAAGTACATATGTTTGGAACAATTTTATTAAAGAAACGTCCATTTGAGGTAAAGACTGAAGAGAAATATATTTCTGAGAATAAAACATCACATTTGTCAATAGATTTACCATTTGATTCTAAGTTTATAAAAATTTATGACCCTCTAACATTTGTAGAGGTAGATACTTTTTTAAAAGATTATTCTGACGATAAGTTGTTATGCATGATTAGAACATATCTTTATACAAAATCAGATGATTTGATGAAGGAGATAAATTCTTTAATTGATAATATGTCATTTGAGGAAAGAGTTCCTTATGAAATGTGCTTGAGAAATTTGGATTTAGTGAGGAGGGATACTAATGAAATACAAAAATGACCCATTTGCTGGTATTGACTATGTAAAAGATATGTCCCAACAGGATAAAAATGAATTATTAAAAGAAGCATATAGCACCTTAGAAGTGGAAGAAGTTGAACCTTCTATGTTTATTATTTGTGGAAGTGATATTACTTCTTTTATATTATTTATTTTATTATCTTATGTTATTTTGGGTTTTTTGTTCAGAATAATTACAAAATCTTTTTTATGAGGTGATTGTATATGTATTTGCATGATTTTAAGAAATATAATTCTAGAGCAGAAGCTTTAGATAGTTTTCACTATGAAAATGTTAAAAATGCTTTACATGTCAATTATTGTTGGGATTTTTTGCCTTCTGCTGCAATTGATATTATAAAAAGATACAGTATGCCTACGATAGACATATTAGATATGTTATATATGTACAAATATGTAAATCCAAAAGAATTAGTTGATATGGCAACTTATGCTACTGGATTACATTTTAGATTTTTAGAAAGAGAAACTGATTTAGGAAAAAAGATAAAGTCTGATTTTGATATATTGATTTTTCAGATGAAAAATGGTGTTGACTATGTGGTGTATATGGGTATTCATAAATTATACTCTGAAGCACAGATAGCGGTTTCTGTACCAGGAAATATATTGAATATATTTTATCTATTGCCTTCAAATTTTGAAGAGATAAAAGATATTTCTTATATAGAAACCTATAAGTGGGATTACTATATATTGTTTGGGAGATATATGTTTTATTGTATTGAGCATAATGCTTCTGATTTACATATAGGTGTTATACATCAAAATAAAGAACCAAAATATTTTGTTATGTGTAGAATTGGACCAGATCGAGAAGAGTGTAATTTGTTTACTTTAAATGAACAAAGTCATAGAGCACTTATAAAAGATACAATAAAAGAACGTTCATCAAATCAACAAGCCATATTAGATCTTGATGCTGGCTTAGGTGTTGTTGTTACATTAGCAGATATTTTTAATGATGGAAACTTAGAGGTTAGATGTACAGTGGAAAAAGTTTTAGGTGGATATTATTGTGTTTGCCGTTTACAAGAAGTGAAAACCACAGCATTATCCTTAGATGAATTAGGATTTGATCCACTTATTGTAAAGTCGATACGAGATACTATACAGCGTCCTTCAGGTCTTACCATTATTACTGGTAAAATACGTACTGGAAAAAACACTACTATGGCATCTATTGGTTTAGATATTGTTCGTATGGCAAATAAACCTTCTATAATGAGTTTTGATGACCCGATAGAGATATTAGGAGAGTATCCTCAAACAGATTATAAAGGAGAAATATCTTTATTAAAAGCAGGAATTAGATTAGCAAAAAAACTAGACTTAGATTATGTTTTGCTAAATGAAATTCCAAATGCAGAAGTAGCTTTTGGAGTAAGAGATTTAGTTAATAGTTCTATACATACTTTAACTACATGGCATATGAGCAGAGTTTGGCATTTGCCTCATAAACTTTTTGAATATTTCGGAGAATCTTATAGGGACTTGATATCACAAATTAATATTGTGTGTAATCAACGGTTGTATAAAAGACAATGTCCATATTGTCAAGAAACAATACATAGAGCAAATCATGAATCAGATAAAAGGATTCATGATTTTTTTGTACGTTATAATTTAACTTCTTCTTTAGTATCTCGCGGTTGTGAGCATTGTAATTATACAGGATATTTAAAGGGGTCTGTGGTTGTATTACCAGAAATTTTGGTTTTTAGTCAGGATTTGGTATTAAAACTTTTTAAAGCTGATAGACCTTATGACATGGAATTAGTTCTTATAAATGAGATGAAAGATTCCCCATTTAGCCTAGAGTATCAGATGAAAAATGCTTTATCGGATGGTAGGTTGTCACCTATTGATGTATTATCAATTTTATAAGGAGGTATTACATGAAGTTAATTATTTACATAAGTTCCATAGTTGATATGGAACAAGAACTAAGACGAAATCGTTTGTTAGAATTTAAGAAACGAAAAATTCTAAAAGGAGAAAAGGTAACTCCTATATTTGAATTATCTTCTAATTCTCAAGAAGAAATTATACTTAATACACTTGAGAAAATAAAGATATCATTAGGCGAGAAGAGAATAAGTTTATCTGATAACATGACAAAAACAATAAAATATAGACCTAAATTTAGATAGGAGAGAGCATAAATGAAGCAAAAACAAAGAGTAATACTGTTAGGTACTTGTTTGGTGTTTTCTATTGGTTTTTCTATTAGTTCATTCTCTAAATATACGGCTTATTTTAGTTCTGTCTCCGATATTAGAAAAACTGCTCTAGAGATAGAAACAATATCTCAAACGAATTGTGATTTGTACGAAGAATTTGAGAAAGTGAGAGGAGATGATGTTCCTAAAAATCTAAAAGAAGTTCTAGAGTTTTTAGAAAAATATGAAAACATTCAAATTAATGAGATACACTCATTTAATATGGAGGGCGGGGGAATAAAGATAGTAGATACTATTACAGATACTTCTTCAGAAGCTGTATGTGATGGTTTTGAAATCATATTAACAGTAGATGATTTGAATACATTCATTTCTTTTTTAGATAAAGGAAAATTATCATATCATAGTGCTGATTTTTTGTTTTCCTCTAATAAAGCTGTATTAAGAATTAGGACTGGAGGTGGTGTAAGTGAGCAAGTTAATAATTAAGTTAGATAGCCCTATATATATGTTTATATTTGAGGATATGCAATTATTATTAGCTTCTGAGATACCTTCAGATAATATATCTCAAGTTTTACAAAAGATTGGAGATTTTGCGATTGAGGAGATATATGTATATGTAAAATTTGATACAAGACAACAAGCTGAAGGAATAAGAGTAGATCATATTTCAAATACATTTTTAGATAGAGATTTTTATATTTCTACTTTTGATTATGACGCTTTAAAAGCAATTGCTGTAAGAGTTCAAGCAAAAAGACTTTCATTTTATTCAGCGTATCGACATTTTGCTTCTATGCTTGAAAGTGGTGTGGTTGTAGATTCTTATATAGGTTCTAGCTTTGTCATTGCTACAATACAAGATTACTCTTTAAAATCTTTAAATATATGTTCTTATGAAACTTTACAAAGGACAGTAGAAAATTGTGAGGTATTACAAGTGATATATGCGAGACAGCATATGGTTCCACCATTTAAAAATGTAGATTGCATATCAGAAGATCACTATAGAGAATTATCTTTTATTCAATTTATTTTAAACAGTAATCCTTGTTACGTTGTAGATTTAGAATTAGATTCCGTTTTTTTCTATGGAGATCTTGTTATATCTGCTGAGCAAAATGTTATAGAAAAATCTGAACTTATTAAAAAGATTCAAAATAATCTAGCAAAGAAAAAGAAAGTCAAAAAACATGAGTGGAGTAAATTAGATATAAAAATTCTAGGTCTTTATATAGTTGCTGGAATTTTTATGTCTAGCGGCATATATGGGACAACAAAATTGAAATCTGATACAAGTGCATTATCTGTAAAAAAACAAGAACAAGAATTGTTTATAAAACAGTTAAATTCTGAAAAAAGTTTTTTACAAGATGCTATTGATAATTTTGATGGTTCTGGTTTTACACCAAAGATAGAACAATTAAGAAAAATTTTATCTGTTGGTGATATAAAATCGTTACGTGTTTATTTTGATGGTATAGAGATGACATTATTTGTTGAAAGTGAGGAACAAAAAGATGTTGCTATATCAGAACTTGAAAGTGTATATAGAGTTGAGTGCATTTTAGATGGAGAAGTTGAAGGGGAAAATGAAAAAATGTATCAAAAATATAATGTATTTCTTTATTTTTGATATAAAGTAGTGTGAAAGTTTTTCCTTGATGATTCTTTTAGTTTTATATATGAAAGTGGAGTTAAATGAATAATAGGAGGTTATCATTATGATAGAAAGTATTTCAAAATCAATCGCTGATGACAGCGAAAGCATGCTTATGACAAATATAAGCAATATTAAGGTTGACACAGAAAGAGAAGAAACATTTTACTGTGGTATTGATTGTGGCAGTACTCAGACTAGAATAATTCTAGTGCCAGAGTCTAAAGTAGCTAATCCAGATTTAGAGGAATGGTTTAAGATATATGCGGTGATTCCATCTAAATCTAAGAATGTAGAAATTTATCAAAAATTAAAACCAAGAAGTAATTTGCTGTTTGATAATATGGATTCCGTATTTACTATCAATGCAGGTCAATCTGTTCGCTTAGTTCGTGGTGCAAAAATAAATGATGTAGAAATAGCTGAAAAAGAGCTAATTGCTAGTTCTAAGAAAGTAACAAGTGAAACATTGCGTTATAACATTGTAGATGCTATTGGATATAATCTTGTACAACATTATGCAAAACTAGAACAAGATATACCAGGCAATATAAAAATACTGTTGTCTATTGCACTCCCTCCAGATGATTTATTAGATAAGGATATTGAGGTATTGAGATCTCAATTAAGTCGATTTAATTGGAGTTTAGTTGGCAGAATGGATGGTCATATAGAGGTAAGTATTACCAATTTAGCGGCTTATTCTGAACCAGAAGCTCAAGCAACTGCATATTATCTTTTTGCAGAGGGAGATGTTCCAGAGGAAGTTTTACTTTTAGAGTCAGGTGGTAGAAATTCTGCTCCTGTGATTTTAGTAAATGGAAATCCTATTGGTGCGGTATTAAAAAGTATAGATCAAAGTGGAAGTAAGTTGTTAGATAAAATAGGGACTTCTTATGTAAGAGAATATGGTGGAAGAATGCCAAGCACAAGACATCTTGAAAATGCTGTAAAGACAGGAAAAATTAAAACAGGCAATACATATATGGATATTACTTCAATTATAAAAAGCTGTAAAGATCAAGTGGCTGAGGATTTGTATCAGCGTTTGTTATCTGAGGTTTTATCAAAACAGACTGTGGTTTCAATAGAAACTTTAAATGAGATTTTGTTGTCAGGACGAGTATTTTTGCCAGGCGATTATAATTACAGTGTTGCATCAAAATTCACATCTTTAGTTTTACAAGCCTCACCACATACTGTTGTGAAGGTTGTTGAGAAGAATATGATTCCACAAGGACTTGTTTTGTTGTATTTATATGAGAAGGTGTTCAATGTCAAGGAGTGAGCTGAGTGCACAGATTTCTTTTACATGGATACATAACAATTTATTCAGACGAAGAATATGAGAAAATTGTTAAACTTATGGAGGAAGATGAATTATTTCCTCTTATTACAGATTTTTTGAATAAAAAAATCTCAACAGATATAATTTCTTCAAAACTAGATGCTATTCTTTTAGCAGTTAATAAGTTGCCAGAAGACAATAAAGCATTACCAGATACTGCATTACCAACTAAGAATACTGAACCAGTAGTTGAGGTTCAAATGGCAGTTCCTGAAATTTCAGGAACTGCCGCTACAATTTTTGATAAATTGAATAGGATGAGAAAGAGGTAGGTGATGATATGTTTTGTAATTTAATGGGTTTAAGTCCTTGTGATATTCTTTTATATGACATTGATATTAAATCTGTTAGAGAAGTAATTTTAGCTCTAAATAATCGATTTGATTCTAAATATTTGAATGAAATTAAAGCAGAGTTTCTTTATGTTTTTGATATTCTGTCCAAAAATTTGATTTTCGATTATGAATCTCGTGAAGATAGAGTTTTATCTAAAAAGTTAAATGTAGCAAAAATGACTGCATTTGGTGATGATAATTCTTCTAATAATTATGAAATTGAAAAGAGATTAGAAAAAGCAAAGAAAATTTTTACTGGAAAAGTAAAAGTTAGAAATAATATTATTGCAGTAAAATCAGAAAAAACTAAAAAAATTTTAGATGTTTTATATAATAAACGACAACTTATATATGACATAGCTGAAATGATCAATGGAGGAAATTTTAGAGATGAAATGTTTTTTGGGAAGCCTGTTATTTGGTGGATAAATATAAAGAGTCATTATTGGTTAACTAGCTTAGTTGAAACTAGAATAAAAACACAAGATAATATAGAGCGACTTACAGTAGACGCTAAGAAGATGTTGAATTATATGGAAGATGACAGTGTAACATCTTCTTTACAAGAAAATGAGGAAATTACTTTTTCTATGTTAAGAAATCAATATGTTCAAATGACTGGTTCTGAAATTACAGAAGAACAGAGAGTGCTATGTGATAGTTTTTGTGAAAAGATAAATAGCTTAAAGGTGAATAATTTGACAGATGACACTTTACTATCAATTTCTCGTTTATTTCTTTATTGCTTTGTTGCTACAGATAACTATGACAAAGAAGTAGCAGAAGAACTAAATAATATAGGTTTATATTTTATGAATTCTGTTAAAGCTGAAATGATGTTGAAATTACTTTCTGATTATTCGTTAATTCCAGAACGAAAAATTATGTTACATGATTTTGATTCCGGAGACTCTTATAAAACTATATTGAATGCTATTTGTGCATTAGCATACAATGACAAAACTCCTGTTGGAGCAGTGTTAGAGGAGGAGATTTAGATGCGATTGAAAATATATGATGCATCATGGCTAATTCATTATGGTTCAAAGTCAGTGAAATATAAAGATTTTGTGTTTGCTGGTTATCCACTTGGGGGCATAAAATTTTTAGTTAAAAATATCGCTGAAGAAATTTATAAAAACAATGATATTATAGTTTGTTTTGATAGCCCAACCGATAAAAATACTATTTTGCCTGGATATAAAAAAGGCAGACCTCATGAGGCTTATATTGTATCACAGTCAACTTTTGCTTTTAATATGTTATCTAAGAGTGGTATTAGTTGTTTTAAATTAGATAATTATGAAGCAGATGATTTAATTGCCTCAGTAGTTAGTAAATATAGAAATGCATATAGCGATATTACAATTATATCTAATGATAGAGATTTGGCTCATAACGTTTTTAATAATGTTAAAATTGAAGCTTGTTCTTTAGATGGTATTGATATTAATCCTTCCAATTTTGTGGTATCAGCTGGAAAACAGCCGGTAGAGTATAATACTATTTCAGCTTTTAAGGTATTGACAGGTGATAGTTCTGATAAGATTTCAAGTTTTCGATCAGAAAATGGCATGTTGGGGAAAGATATTTACAGAAAATATTTATTATTTGGTAAAGAGAATTTAAAACCTGATACGATACGTCCTTTTCTTTTTTCTCGTAAAGATGTATTTTTATTTTTTTTAAAAAATCAAATGAATCTTACAAAAAATGATTTTGCGGAATTAACAAGACGTATACAGGTTATTTTTCCGAGAGAAACTAAAGATGTTCCAGAAGCCTCATCAGAAAGAAATATTATTTTGAAAGAATTAGCAAAATTGTTATCTGTTTTACAAGAAGATATTCAACTAAAGCAACTTCATTTGGACAAAGTACGATTAACCACAGAAGAATTTAATTCTTTTAAGGCAGGGGCACAGGTGTTAAGGGACGGCACTTTTGCTGTAGATAATGATTGCCCAATTCATTCTTCATTTTTTGGTGAAGAAGAGGCTGTAAATATGAGGTTATTTGATTGATAGTTCCGTATACTCGTTATTTATCTTTTTTGGTGAATGGTATAAATCGTTCTTATATTAATAATTTGCGTTATATAAAAGAAGATTTAGAATTTTCTTTCACAGAATATATTCTGTGTCAAATGCATTTAGGCATTTTATGTCATTTACTAAAACGAGATTTATATGTTATTTATCACGTCTATCGTTGGTTGGAAGAAAAGAAGGAGGTTAATTTAGAAGAACTTTCCTTAACGTTACAATGGTTTTACTGGGATATGTCTTGTTTTTTTCAAAGTATTTCAAGATATCCTGTGCTAGAAAGTAAAAACATTGAAGTTACTGTTCCAATACACGACCTAGAGTCCCTTGGGATTTCAAATGTTTTTTTAAATTTTGAAATTGAACGTGAAAAGGTTATGGATGCTTTAAGACATGGAAAAGGAGAATATATGCAGTATCTCACTTTGAAGTACAAAGAGCTTGTAGCATTCGATTCTATATTTAGGACACAAGAGCAAAAAGATAGATTTGTTATGTCACTTATATTAGCAAAATTTTCAAAAAGGGGGGAGGTGATACAATGGGAGAAAAATCAATAGTAGTTCCAAGTCAATTAGCTCCTGTTATCGCAAATACAGTGCGTTCTTATGCTCTAAGTCAATTTCCATCTTGGAGACCATTTGCTTATAGGTTTTTGGGGAAAGCTCAATTAATGTCTGTGGATTTATTTATAGATAAACCATTAGATATTCATTGCAATTTTTCTAAACTACAATTTTTAGGAAAAAGTGCAACACTAGGTTCTGTGATAGAGGAGACTTATGATGTTGATATGAGTGGTTTGTCTATTTCAAAATTGAAAGAACAAAGTACTTTTTCCTGTGTAGGTGAAGATAGTGTTTTAGCACGTTCTTTGCAACCTACTAAATTTTCTGTTTATTATTTGTATCAGAAAGGTCTGTCTTCAATAGAACAAAATCGTTCTCTTATATTGACAGATTATAATACAGTTGTGTTTGCAACTCGTCATACATTGATAACGGATCTTGGATTTCGCATTACTGAAAAAGATAATTATTTTTCCACAATTACTTTTTTTGGCTGTGATGAGAAATTTATTGATAATGCATTATCAGAGCTTTCTAGTATGTTTAAACAGTCGATTTAGTTACTTATAGTCTTGTTATTATTTTCCTACATATATAATGATTCTATTTATATTTGTTTGAAACTCTAAAAAGGAAGGTGGTGTTATGATGCTGACATTTGAAGATTTTAAAAATTCAAATGCAAGACCTGGTTTAGAAGAAGTTAATTTGTCTTCTGTGCAATATAAGACTTTATCAGAAATTCAACAAATGTCTTTTAATGACGTTGCTAAATTAAAGCCTCTTGTTGTGTGTGATAATCCTATTTGGTTAGCAAAATCAGTATCAGCTGGCGGAAGGGAATCTTATTATTCTTATGATGGCGAATATATTTGGTCTATACCAAGAACATTGAAGAGAGTAACAAGACAGATTTTTGATGGAAAGAAATTGGTTATTGTAGATCATGCTGATTTAAAATATAAAGGAATTGATAGTTTAGATGATCTAAGTAATAGTTTAAAGAAGAATAAGGAGGAATTAGACATGAGTGAAAATAGTATTTCTTTAGAAGAAATGATGAAAGAGGTTGCAGGTAATGAAGTAGGTAATGATTCTGGTGTTGAAAATTCCAACAGTTTAGACGAAATTATGAAGCAAGCTTCACAAGAGCTTAGCGGTAATACAGTTCCAGAGATGGATGCATTTTCTGGTGATTCTTCAAATGATAAAGCCACAACAGAAAAATCAAGTGCTACAACAGATGAGGAAAAAGAAGCATTAAAAGCTAAAAAACAAGCAGAAAAAGAACGTATGGCTAGCGTTATAAAAGCAATTCAAAATGAAGCTGCAAGTGTTGCGTCAAATATTGATTTGTCCTTGCTTAGTAAAAAATGGGAAGAATCAGCTAGACTGATTTGCTTTATTACACCTACCGATAAGAGACAATCAATTGTTGCTTCCAAGGTGCCACAGAAAAAAGAAGACAAAGAGCTCATAGACAATGTGCCTGAACAAATATCACAGTTAAAACTTTCAGGTAGAGAGTCTGAAATTAGCAGTGAATACTTCAAGGATAATTATTCAATTAATATGAAAGAGGGTAGACCAGGAAAGGCTATTGGTGTAGCCGCTCGTGTTCCTGCTTTCTTAAAGGGATGCTCACTTATGGACTTTACAAAGAGCGTAGCTTTAGAAGGTGCTAAATCATCTGACAATTCAACTGTAATAGAGATTTTTACGATAACTGATTTTGAACAAAAATTAACTTTGGTTAACGGAAAGATTTTAGAAGCTCCTGAGACTGCTTTGGAAGATGGAAAAGCTGGAGAGATTGAATTGGTTGCTACATATCCTCGTGATACTACTGGTTCTACAGATGGCACATTGGTAAATCAAGGTTTTGTTTTCTCCAAGAAATTAGTTCGTGTGGGAAATGGAAACAGAACACCATTGCATGACAGAAATTATTTCCCACTTACAACTTATGAAACAGTGGATATTCTGGGTGCAATTCCAGAGGACAAATTACAAGCTTTGAATGACTATACTTTTGAGCCTTTGTTTGGAACAAAGAAAAACAATAAACAAACTAATTCCAAATACGAATATTTGGTTGACGAGGATAAAGTACATATTCGTAAAGGAGACGATGGACACATCACTTCAGATTATATTACTAACGACGCATCCAGAAGAGTGCAGAATCTGAAGGCTACTGCTTTTTATGATAAAAATGTTGAAAGATCTTCACTTAATATTGCATTAAAGGCACGTTCTACAAAGGCTGATGGAACTTTAGGAACACCACAGTTTATCAGATACACTGTTACAGCTGAGGATAAAATGAAAGATCCTGATTATTTTGCAAAATCATCTTTGGGTGATAGCCGCTTTGCTCATATTGTGGATTTAATTGGTGAAGAAATTTTAAATCCTGCTACATTAAAGGAAATCTTTAAACGTGGTAGTTCAAGCACTACTACATCAAAGAAATTAAGTAGTGCTACAGTTAGAGATCTCACATTAGCTAAGCTGTATGGCGGTTTAACTGGTTATGATATCGCAGGCTTTACATTTGACTAATATTGTGAAGGAGGGGGAGTGTATACTCCCCCTCTACTCTATAAAGGGAGGGAAATTTTTTTGCAGATAACTAAATTTTCTGATATTATTGGTAACTCTTCTACTATTTCTTTAATAAAGAAAGGATTAGAGAAAAAAACATTACCACATTTTATTCTGCTAGAAGGTTTATATGGAACAGGTAAAAGTTCAGTTGCTGAATTAATTGCTATGGCATTAACTTGTCAAAATACTATTTCAGGTGAGGCTTGCGGGCATTGCGATATCTGTTTAGCAAACAAAAAAGCATTAGGAAAAAGTGGATTAGGTGTATCTAGTTGTGTAGAAAAAGTTAATATGGCTGTTGTCGCTAAAGAGAGAAATATGATAGAACAGATACGTTCCACTTTTTATGTCCTTCATTCAGATCAAATATACATAAAGATATTTGAAGAATTTCACTCTCTTTTAGAAGCTGACCAACAATTAATATTAGAAGAAACGGCTAGGATACCAGAAAATGTATATGTTATTTTAACAACAACTAATTTGTCGAAGGTAATAAAAGAAATTAGAAGCCGTTGTTTGACATTTAATTTTAAGCGTTTAACACTTGGAGAGTCAGCAATGCTTGTTGATAGGGTGAATAAAAAATTAAGATTAAAAAAGTCAGATTATGAGTCAATATATAGAAAGACAAATGGTATACCAAGAAACATTATAATATTAGTTGAATTTTTATCAAAGGCAGAGGCATCTCAAGAAGAAATGAATGATCTACTTGGCATTATAGATAAAAGCGTATTTTTAGAATTATTTTCTAATATGAATCATTTTAGCCTATATATGGAAGATGTTGCACGAATGGAATCTTCTTACTCAGATACTACTATTTTAAACCAATTGAAGGAATTTTTAGTGCAAGTTACATTTGCCATAGAAGGAGATATTTACACTTTTTTGTCTAAAAAAGAGATTTCTATTTTAAATACTGTAACTATAAAGAAAATTTATGATGCTCTAAAATTGATTGAGCAAATAAAAGAAATTGAGAAAGTAGATTTAGATATTTTGTTTTTAAAGTTAAGAAGATTATTTTGTAATCCTATGACAGTACAGGAGCAAAAGACTTCTGCAAGTTTAGCCAAGAATATAAAATTCAACGTGAGGCAAGAAGGAGAAAAACCTCCTAAATTAACTAGATTTGGAGGAGATGATGTAAATGAGAGTGGCAATGGGTGAAGTTGTTGATATCAATTCAGATTTAACAACACATAATTTATCTTTATCTCAAAAAATTTCTGTAATATTTCAAACATTAATTTCTGACTCAGTGTTTTTAGGAAAGCAAAAAAGATTAGAGGAAGAAAGAGCAATAAAAGAGAGAAATGAGTTATTTGATGTTTTGAAAGATGGGTTATTGGCTAGCATATCATATCATCTTCACGAGAATAAAACTTTATCTGAATTAAATCAAGTAGCTGTAGAAGTGCAATTAGCTATAAATAGAAAACATAAAGAAATATTAATAGCTGTGATGGAGAGTCATGAATTTAATATTTATGATTGGCATTATGTACAATTGGATGCTGATATTATAAACTCTTTTGGTGATGATATTCCTATTATAATCTCCTTTAAGCAAAAGGAGGTATAATTTGTATGAAGAAATTTTTATGTGCTATTGCTTTAGTAGTTCTATTTTGCAGTTCAATTCAGGTGTATGCTGATGATGTTAATATAAATGTTCCTACTATTGATAAAAATTGGTTTTCTTCTTATAAAAGGTTTTATAGCCCTTCAGAATTACCAGCTCCTGCTCCTCCTGCCATTGGTTTACGTTCTTTTTCTGAAAATGCTTCTTATGATTATAAGCAGTCTATTACAGATTTTAGTAATCATGCTGGTCAATTTTACGTTGATTCTTTTAAGGAAATACTTCTGCCACCTAATCAACGAATTTTAAATAATTTAGTTGAAGAAAATGATGATGAAGAAACATTTGATATACGAAGAGAGACAACAGGTATTACAGCATTTGATGACTATGAGGTAGATGAATATAAAGGTTTATCAGATGAAGAATTAAAATGGCTTATAAATAATAATATTATTAGCCGAGATCCTGATAGCATCACTATTACAAAGGACAGCATTTCAATAGGTGATACAAAGCCTTTATATACTAAAAATTTTGATGATCGTATACAGAAAAGCGATTTTTTAGTGGCTCTACATAAAGCTACTTATGGGGTGATTGAGAGTAGACCTATTGCATTTGATGTTGTTGCTGTAAGAAAAGCTTCAAAGATAATTTGGGAGCCTGTTTATGATTCGGAGGGTTATTTAATCGGATATAATATGGTAGAAGGTGAATTTAAAAATCAACCAGTGAGCGAGAAAGGTAGCAGCTCTCCACCTGATAGAGGTGAGTATAAAGTTCGATTAGAAAAGGATGTTAATTATGTTATGGCTAGATATCCTAAGCCAGATAAATTATTTATTGTAAGTCCGAATGTAACAGAGTTATATATAAAAAGTTTTTTAGATAAAGGGATTTTGAATGCTAGAAATCTAGATAGTGATTATAGTAATTCAAAGAACCTTATACAGGATAGAGAAGAGTTAAAGCAGATATTTTCTTCTTATGGAACTGTAAATAATACAGAATATCAATTATATCCTGCTTATGCTCCAGAATTAGGTACATATGAAAAATCATCTGGAGTTTCACATATTTATTTCAAACCTTTATTAACAACAGATTTAGATTTACTTTGGGGTAAAAGATATGCTATTGATGGCAATACTATTTCTCTAACTGGAAATGATACCTTTTTTGAAAAAGAAGAAATGACAACTATGGATGGTTTGAAATTTATAGAAGCAATTTTACGAGTTACAGAAGGCGATATGACTAATACTGAGGCACAGATAGTAAGTTATAAATATGGAGCTAATTTCATAAACTCATTATCTGGAAATGATAAAAATACAGTAATGTATTTGACAGCGAAAGGAATTTTGAACTTCGAGAATTTTGAGGAATATACTTTTTTATATGAACCATTTCAAAAAGAATTTGCTTTTGTATTATTGTATCGTGTAGCAAATAGTGCTGCTAGAAAAAATTTTAGTGAAATACAACTTACAGATTCTGATAATTTTTGGATTGGTAAAGGCTATGGTAGTTATCAAAAAGTAGTGAAAACACCAAATATAAGTAAAATACAAAGTTATAAAGATTCTAATGGGGATTTGACAGTAGATCCTGTTTTGACATCAGGAAAACGAACAGATGAGAAAAATCTATTATCTTTATTACCATCTGTAGAAAATGCTAGAGTGATTATAGAAGAAAATAGTTCCTATGCTCTTGATAATCAAGATTTTAGCATAATGGACAGATATGCTTCTTTAAATTTAAACGCAGAAGAGAATAGATTATTTTTTGAAGCCTATTCCCCTTTTGCAGCAAAAGCGGATGCAGTTTCTGATAAAGAAAATCAGCTGATTATTGTTGAAAAGTTAATTGATGACCCATACAAATATTTGTACGATAAAAAATCTATTGTTGCTGGTGCAACTCCTGCAATGAAAGATCAAAGAGATTTATCAAGTGGAGAATTGAAATCTTCTAAAAGTTCAGAGGATATAATAAGTGTAAAATATGATAAAGATTGTGACCAATATATTGTATCATTTGAAGTAGTAGCTAGTGATGCAACAGCAGCTTTACAATTAGTTGATTCAAAGTTAGAAGCTGTATCAGATAATCTTATGGATGAGAAAAAGATAAATGTTGTATCTAAAGTTTTAGAAAGCGGAGAAAGCATTACTTTAGTAGGAAAAGATTCTCTCTCTATCTTAGATCCTGAATTACAAATCATAAGTGATAAGGTACTTCTAAATCGTAGAACAGGTACAAGAGCCATTATACTAGAAGAACAAAATATAGCTTTGGTTGGTAATGAAATTATAGAAGTTGGAGAGGATGCTCTTATGATAATAGATGCTGATAATAAAATCTACTATAATTTAGATATCATTAGTAGTCTATTATCTAACACTGCATTATCAAGTATATCTTCAAAAGATTTCTATTCTTGCTATGATATTCAACCAGAAACTTATAAAGATGTTTATACAGAGAGAGGTGATAAAATATCAACAGCTATTGTTGGGCAATATACCTATTCAACTTTTGAAAAAGATAAGGCTGTAAAGGCAAGAAAGAATTTTATTAATATTTCTCAATTATCTACAGGTTCTAATACGTTGATAAAAGAGATTACAAAGAAAACAAAAGATAATATTGATGTTACTTTTAAAGTTATAGTTGAATGGAATTTAAAATTACCTGATTCTAGTATGGAAATACAAAAGAATTGGGTTGAAGCTGATATAAATCCAACTTTAGAAACAATAAATAAATTCTTTTATACAAGACCTTCTGATGATATGAAAGAATTGCAAGATTATTGGGATAACAATATAGGAATTAGCAATGCTTTAGCTAATGTTATGTATGGAACAAATGGTCAAAATTATATAACTTGCGGTTATTTAGTACCTAATATAACTTTTTTATTCTATGTTGATGATGGTAATACTGAAGGTGGCGTTGCAAATAAGAATATATTGCAAGAAGGTGTTGTTGTTTCTGTTGCAGGAGAGTGGTTTCAAGAAGTAGGAGAAGAGTTGCCAATTTCTTGGGTATCAAAATTCATAGGTTCTTCTGAAATTTATAACAAAATAATAACAACTTCTAGTTCTTCTGATGAAAATTCTTTTAGACGTTATGCTTCAAGTATAAAGGATATGGGAAATGGTTATCGTATTATAGCAAATGAAGGAAGTAGGTATTTTCCAGATAAAACAATAAATTATAATTGGTTTCCAGCTTGGGTACATATTGCTTTTAATAATACTGATTTTTCAGATTATAATAAAAATATTGCAGCAAATGGAAGAGAATGGAGAAGATTGACTTCTGATAGGACATTTACTTATTCTGCAAGAAGTGAAAGACGTAGTGATGGAACTATTTTTGGAGGGAAAACATTATCTGATACAGTATGGATGTTATTACCTTCAGGAGCTTTATATAAGTCTATTGATGAGCATGAATATTCAAGTAATGAAGATGGAAGTTTAACAGTAAAAACAAGAAATTCTGTTCAAGATTATAGAAATTTGGAAGGGAAGGTTGTGGAATATCAGAAATACAAATATTATGTTTCTAGAGTTGATAATCAATATATAGAATTGATATCATTAGATACATTAAGTGGTTCTTTTGATGGTAATACTTTTGTTTCTAATGGAGAGCCTATAGAACAAGTGGGATATCAAACTTTAAAAGAGAGATTTGTTGATTCAGATGAAGATAGAGAAGATAGTATAGATAGTTTTAGAAAAGTTTCAAATAAATTACCTGACACTTTCTATGATGCTGATAAATCGTTTTTAGTAACGGACGCTTATGGTGGATTTACAGTACGAAAATATATGAGTAATATAGTTGGAAATAAAACTGTTTTATCTTCAAAAGAAATAAAGTCTTCTCAATATGGTGCAAATCCTATTTTATACCATCCTGCTATTAGATTGAGTATGTTAGGATGGGATGTGACAGGTACTAATCATGATAAATTGGTTTATCGTAGGACATTACCTGCTTTACTGTTTAATGATTTATACCCTACAAGTCTTTCCAAGACTGTTACAGATACTTTAATTGCAAAATCTGTTGGAGTTATCCCCTTAGAGGAAGTTCCAGAAGGGTCTATTATTTTATTTGGTGATATTTATCTATATAAAATGGGTGATTCCTATGCTACTATTCCAATTCATATTGCTTCTTCTAGTGAATTACCTAGAATTGTAAATGGACAGATAATTGAATCAGATTTAACTAGATTAGTATCTAGAATATTAAATATACCTGTTGATTCTAATGGAAGAGTTGAAACTTTGATAAATTATATTAATAAAGTTTCTCTTGCTCCTAAAATTAGTAATAGTAGATTTTTATATCACAAGACCTTAATAGCTAATGATGAGAACAATAAATATAAACCTTATTTAATTAGTAAAGACGGTAAAGTACAAGAAGCTCAAAATACTGATTTGATATATTCTATATCTTATTTGGTTTCTCTAGACAAAGGATTAGTTTGTATTCCAGTTGATACAGAAGCAAAAACCTATACTTTGCTATTTACTTCTACAGAAAGTGGAAAAAATTCTATAACTTCTTTACCTTATTTCCCAGAAGCTTTAAATTTTTCAATTAAAAATGATATAGATTTAGAAGCATTTAGCTCTAGTTTTACACCTTTACCAAATCAAGATGAGTTAAAACAACAATTTAAGCAAGAACATAAACAACAGCTAACAAAAGATATAAAATATTGGGTTCAGGCAGTATTATGTTTTATATTAGCTTACTTGATGATTATGTGTGTATTAGTATGGTTTGCTTTAAAATTGGTTAGTTTTAATGTGATTATTGGTAAAATAAAACATCCTGCTAATGGGCAAAAGGGGGTTGATCTTATTAAGATTTTGACATTTGGTATTATGGATTTTGACACTGAAATTAGTGGTGTCAGGTTATTTACCTGTATGATGTTGTTATGTATGTTGTTTGCGGTGATTATAATTTTATGAGAAGGAGGATTTTATGACAGCGACAGTAGATAATGTTAATATTTTAGAAAAGAAACACTTACATAAGATAGATTATTTAATTCTTATTTTTGGTTTTCTTTTTACAGTTACTGTATTAGTTCCATATTTCATAGGGAATGCTTATGCAGATACATCAAATATACGTAGTTTAACTGATATGTTTAGAACACAGACATTTAGAGGTTCAGCTGAAGCACTCAGTAAATCAAATTTTATAAGCATGATTTTACATTATGTAATATCATGGTTTAGCTTTATTGGTTTATGTTTAACACTATATCAAAAATTCATTACACTACTTTACCTTTCTTCAAGGAACCTGTTTGATACTATTTATGATATTAAAACACAAAAAATGAAGGGAGGTTTTTTAGGTTATAAGGATTTATTTTCTTCACTTATGCAAGGAGAAAATGATACTAGAGGTGGTGGTATAGATGTATTTATCACTTTTGGTTATAGTCTTTTGCCAAATGTGAAAGCATATTGTGATTATTGTCCTGATAAATTACAGATAAATAAATTAGAGGAAACAGATGGAGTAACACAATATATGCTGAAAACTTCTATTCCAACAATTATGTTAGTATTCTTTTTAACAATCGGATATAGCGGTACATTAGCAATGGCTTATGGCACTATTGTAGATGGCATGGCTGTAGCAGCAGATAATTTAGTAAATAGAAATCTAGCTGGATATGTAAAAAGGTTAGTTGGTGAAGGCGGTGGATATGCTTTTAGTTTAAGTGCCTCAGGTACATCTGGCGGTGCTTTCGCACAAAAAGTTGCAGAACAGATGTATCATCAGATACTAGGACTTTGTAATAATACTAGCATTGATTTCCAGCAGAATTTAGGTAGAATCATTGAGGAAACAGTTGCTGGTACTGGCAATGGTGTTGCTCCTTCGACTGATATAGGAGTTTCAAGTATATTAGGTGGAACTGCAACAGGATATGAGACACTTGCTATATTAGCCTCTAGGACACAGGCAACAACTTATAGTAGTGAAACTTCTGATTCATCAGTTTTTCAAGAATCAGATATAGAGAATCTGAAATCGCCTTATGTATATATTAGTATAAATAAAGATATTGTTGGAGATGCTGGTTTATCTTATCGTATAAACGATATTTTATTAGCAGCGGGTGCCACAGAAGAAATTGTCTCTAAAGTACCTTTAGATAGATATATACATATTTTGGTTTATAAAAATACACAAAGTAATGTAAATTATCAAATTGTTCAAGATGAAGAAATGACAATTGAATAATAAAAGAGGGGTGGATACTTCCACCCCTTTCTTATTTGAAAGGGGGAAATAATTTGAAAAGGCTTATATTAATTTCTTTTATATTAAGTTTATTATTTTCTACTGTGTCAGTTTCTGCTGAGCCATCGTCTGGTAATATGGTTGTTATAGAAGAAAGTGATATTTCTTCTATGATTGGTTCTGCTTCTACAAAAGAAGTATTAGTTTCACACATCTTAAATTTAAAATCAGAGATGTTGTCTTTTTCTGTTACACAAGAATCTAAATTATACATACTTTCTTGTATTACTAAAATGTATAAAGATTTATATTATCTTTGTGCTATTGATCAATTAGATATTAGCAGCACAGAACTCGAAGATATAATAATAAAAGTTCGCATTGAAGCTGATACCTTTGTAAAGAAATATGGTGTAAGTGAAAAATTGTTATTTAGTGAAATTAATACAGAGCAGAGTTCAGATATAAAAGAAATGATTTGTTCAGAGTTAAAACAAATTATTGAAGATGAAATACCCTCTATTGTAGAATCAGAATTAACACCTTTAATAGAAAATAATACAGAAGACGATTATAGCTTTTTAATAACTAAATATCAAGAAACTCTATATTGGAGTAATGAAATTTTAGATAGTATTGTTTTCTATCAAGATGATTTAGCTTCATTAAAAGAGAATGATAATTATATGGAGCAATTAATTTCTAATTTATTATCTACTTTTAGAGCAAAGCAAATTTTAGAAAATAAAGAAATTGAAAAGTTATTACAAGCAGCCAAAGATTTTCAACCATCTATAAAAAGGGAATCTGGGTCTATTTCTGTAAAACAAGATACGGAATATCAATTAGAATCTTTAGCGTCTGTAAAAAGAAAAGAAAATTGGAATGATTTAGATTTTTCTTTGAATGCATGGGAATTTAATTCTTCAATACCAGAATTAGAATTATCCTATATTGCAATGCTAGCTAGTACTAGTGTATATACTCCTTTTCGAAGTCATGTAGGTGATGAAGATTATATTGAAGCCTTGAAAAGTTTAGCAGCTACTGGAGAACAGGATAAGTTAGTCGCTTTGTTTAATAGAGTGAAAGATAAGAGGAAACCGTTATATTATTCTACACCTTTAACTTTGAATAATGTTGTGAAAAATATTTGGGGTTCCTCTTATTCGAATTACACTGGTGTTTCATATAGAGCTACATTAGGGGATTTAATTAGATTTGCTGAAGATGAAATTGATACAATGTTTTTTACTGTACGAGGTAGTTTTCAAGCAGAAGCTGATATAAACTCTTGGGGGTTTTATCAAGCACCACAGGTAACACAATCTGGAGAAACTGTGAAATTTTCTACTACATCACAAAATGGTGTTAGTATTTCTGCTGATAAATCTGTATCTACTGAAAATTATACAAAAACATTATTTGAAATAGGTTCTAGTCCAGGAACCTATTCGTTGGGTTTAATGCTTTTTCAAAATAGTTATTATGATTTGAGAAATACAGCTTTCTTGGAAGATAAAAAAGATTCACTATTATATGTTAATATATTCGGTGATATTGTATTATCTGATAATACAGTGATTATTCCTGGTGCAGCTAATCCTTTGATATATTCACCTGATAGTGCTTATAATCCTTACACTGTTGCTTTTATAAATTCATATCCAAGAGTAGCACAGGATGTAGATTCTATTAGAATACAAAGTAAAAATGACTTTAATAAATATATGCTATTTGTTAGCCATAATTTATTTTCAGAATTACGTAATATTTTTTCACTTTCTTTTAGTGGAAGTAATAATATTATTTTTACAGAAAAACAAGTACAAACTATAGATAAATTTGATTATAAAAATCTAGAAATCAGGAAAATTCGTTCTAATTCTGATTTTTCACCTGGAATTTCAAAACGTTCTATATCTTTGTATCCATTTTTTTATGGTGGAAATGAGAACTTTTTTTCATTTGCTAGATTTTCCTATACAGATGATGTTCAAGGATTTAATTTATATGGCATAACTCAAAGATTCTTAGATGATTCTGTCGCATTGACTTTTGAACAAGTTTTAACAAGTGATAAAGTAACTTTATTTCCCTATCATAGAGATGAAAATAATTCAGGATTAGAAGATTCATTTAAAGTACCTAAATATATCGCACAGAATATGTACTGGTATTTTGTTCATGATACTGGCACTGGAAAATTAGGTACAGCTTCTACAGCAAATAAAAATTTACGTTCAGATTATATTTATGAAAATTTATTAGTCGAAATGTTGCAAGGTTCTGAATATGTTACAGCTTTTGAAAAAAATATAAATATTGATAATATAATATTAGGGGAGGGAGAAAATCCACAATTAAGTGGAGCAAAAAATATTGCAAATTCTCTCCTGTCTAATATAGGAGAGATTGATGGTGTTTTAGGAATAGTTTCTGCAGATACAAATCCTGTATTTGGTAAGTTATTACAGTTTTTTAGAGAATACTCTATTTATGTATTTTGTTTTTTTATTGTAATCTTCATATTTAGATATATGAGAAGAGGGGATTTTTTATACATTATTGTGATGTCTACTATATCAGGGATTTTTTTGTATTTATTTTTATTTATTGTTCCTACTTTCATACCGTTTTGTTATAATTCGATAGGAAGTATGTTTACAGAAAAGATTGTAAGTGATACTTTATTATATAAAGCCGAAAGTTATAGCACAACATATGCAAAATCAAGTGATTCAATGCAACAAAATAATTATGATATCCAAACTGTTTCTATGACTCTTTATAGATTAAGTGAAAAACAATTAAGGGAGTTTTCAGAAAAATATAATATTGCTTATGATTCTTTTCGCTATGGCGATAGGATTATAATTGATCCTAATATAGGTTTATTTTTACAAGGAAATTTATTAAAGATAAATGTGGATGTACTATTGTATAATAATCCAATTACTGGAAGTTATATCGGAAATGATACAATGAACTACTATCATCTAACATCGGATAAAAAGACTTCTTCGGTATTGGATTTTTATTGTCCATTTTATCAGATAGAAGATGGTTTTGTTGATACGTTAAATTCTTTTTTGCGTATGTATAATATTCCTAGAACAACTATTGATTATATTGATGGTTTAGTAAAGGATAGTTATATTGTTTTTAATTATACAAATTCTATACCATTTCTTTATCATGATAAAATGTTTGAGGCAGTTGATTTAACACCTATTGAATACATGAAATTAGAAGAAGCTTTTCCTAATCCAACTGACTTTTTAAATTTATCAGAATGGATAAATAATCCAACCGAGAAAATGAAAGAAAGTCTTTGGTTTAAAACAATGGTGGAAAATGGATATTATGATCCTACATTTGGAGAAGAAAGAAGACAGGATTTAATAACTTATGTTAATTATCAAACCCGTAGATATTTAATAGAAAATCAGCCTTTAATTGGTTTAGTTTCTGATGAAAATTTGATTAAGATAATTTCTTTAGAGGCTACTTTTTTCTTTAATTCTAGAATATCGGATACTGGAAATTGGGTATACCCTGTATCATTTAATCAAGAAGAATTAAAATTAAATGATGTGTTTTTGACAGCTCTTACTACAGATAATGATAGGTTTGTAAAACATAATTTTGATATTATTGGTTATATCGGAAATAGTTATGGTGTATTAGGTGTTATTCTCTTAATAATAATTTTATTTGTATCACTTATATTAGTAACGGTTATCAAGTTTTCTTTTCCTTTTTTATATGTTGTATTAGCTTTATTAGTTATTTATCGATTTTTATTCGATAAACCTATTGGTGACTTAATAAAAAGTTATTTTAAGGTTACAGTAACAATTATCAGTATATATACTTTTTTTATTGTTATATTATCTTGTATACCTAATATTGTATCAGGGATAACGATGCTTGTTGTATTAGCGTTATCTTACCTATTGCTGTGTTTTTGTTTATTTATTGTTTTCATTGATGTATTTAAAGATATTATAAATGTAGGAAATAATGCTACTTCGAATACATTAAATTCTCATTCTATGATAAATTCTTTTAAAAATCCATTTTACTCTACTTTTGATAGAGTAACAACGCATAGATTTGACAATAAAAATATTTATAATGAAGAATATATGGAGGATAGAGATATGGCAAATAGGAAAAGACATCAAATTATGAGGATGCTAGATAAAAAGAATATTAAATGATTTATATTTGACCCTCTTTTATTAAAAAATTAATAAAAGAGGGTCATTTGTTTTAAATAGTAAAAGATATTTTATTTACAACTATAAATTATAGTCTTTTATAATTTTCCTGAATAAATTTCAAAAAATAGCATCCTTATAAGGAGGGGGTAGTATGAAATATATCTATGATGTTTATGCGAAAACAAAACGTGGTGGCAAAGCGTCTGATGCAGATAAAGCAAAAGTAATTATGGCAGCTTTGTTGTTTATTAACATAGCTTTCCTATTTTTAGGAGCACAATATATTACAGAATTAGGTATTCCTTTAATATTTATTATTCTGCTCCAGATTTTTATTTATATTTTTATTTGTTTGCAGATTTTTAGGTTTATGGTTTTTAGGGAGCAAGATAGAGAGTTAGAAGAACTAGATTTATTTTTGCCATATTATAAAATTAGACCTGGTTTTATAAAAATGGAAAATCATTTCACATCATATGATGTATATGAGTTAAAAAATAGTTCTTATTTTTCTATTATATCTTTTAAATTTGGACGAAATAATGATGAAAAAGCAAAGAGTACAGAGTATTTTTTGAATAAGATACAGGATTTTATTCATGAAAGAAATTTAACGTCTAGGTTCGTTGTTATGACTGAAAATTTTGCAGAATCAGAAGATGCTTCAAATATGCTTGCTAAAGCAAATTCTATTCAAGAACCACGATTAAGAACAACACAATTATCAATTTATAATGAAGTTTTGCGTTTTTCTGAGAAAAATAGTACAGCAGTTTGTATTTATTTAATGATATATGCTCCAGCTTCTTTTTATAAAGAAGATTTAGAAGATACAATTGTAAATATTTTGTCATTTTATGAAAAAGAGAAAAGAACAACTGCTTTTAGAAGTTTATCTTTTTTAGATGAATCCTCTATGTTATCTTTTTTAAAGCAGTTTTATGGTATGGCAGCCATAGATATTTCTTTGAGTAAAGTACAATATAATATGTTAGATTCTGATATATTAAAATCTATTATTGTATATAGAGTTTTATCAAATGATGGAAAAGTTTATGTAAATCCTATTTTTGATAAAATCAAAACAGGAGTTAAATTTTTAGATTAAGGTAAAGAGGTGTATATATGAAAGTTATTGTAGTATCAAAAGCTCATGAAAAGATATCTGATTTTTTATTAAGACAAGGAAATTTTGAAATTTCCTTTTCAGTAGATAACATATCTTCTAATATTGATTTGTTGACAAATAATATTATAAGAGTTAATAAATTTATATTAGTTATTACAGATGATACTGATTTTACAAAAGAAATAAGGGCATTAATGATGCTACTTGATAATCCAGCTGGTTTAATAAAAATTGAAGAGCTGGTTTTTTTCTTTAAAAAAAGTATCAATTCTAGACATATGATAGAACTAATTGGTGTTGTTTCAGAATCTGTAAAGAACAGAGAAAAAGATGATAATACTTATGTTGCTCCACTTATTTATATTCATGAATTAGAATCATTAAGCTTTGATGTTTTGTACAAAGAATTAATGGGAAAAAGTACTATAGATGCTATAAATCCTAAGGTTTTAATAAAATATAGAGTAGAACGTGGAGAAGAAAGTAAAAAAGCATTTGAACCTTCTGATGAGATTATAAGTATTTCTCCTTATACCACACAAAATATGGAACATCATGTTGCATTAAAAACTGTATTACAAAAAACAGAAAATCCTATGTCCCTTTCTGCAATAGAAGCTATTATACCAGAATATGAAAGTTTAAAATTAAAAGCTTATGAAGATTTAGAATTATTTAAAAGCAAATGGATTTTAATCACAGGTGATAGGATGTCTGGTTCTACGACACACGCTACTGCTATTGCCGTATCTGCTGCAATAGCAGGACATTCTGTAATGGTTTTAGATTTTACACTTTCTGGTGGTATAGAGGAGGCTTTAAAAATAGCAGCAGTTAAATATCATATATTGGATTCAAAAGAAATTTTAGGAGATTCCCTTGCTTTAATTCAAGATAATTTATGTATTTATGAGAATAAAAGCAAAGCTGTTTTAGGAGCAATATTACCTTTTATGCAGTTACGACAAAATCTTTTTAATAGAGACATTATAATTATTTTGTTTGATTTAGCAGATAAAGAACTTGTATTTGGTTCTATCAACACTCAAATCTGCTCTGTGATATTTAGCTGTCTTATGTTTCAAAAATCAATAGATTTATTGCTATCTATTGATTTTTATAACATGAAGACACTGATTTGGCTAAATGACAATATATCTTGCCCATTGCGTTGTCATAAACTAACTGTTAATTATATTGAATCTCTATTAAAAAAGAAAAATTTGGAATACAAAATTATAGAGCCTATATTTTTTGAAGATTTTAATTTAGATGCTTCTTTTTATCAATCCATAGAGGAGGTGTTATAATGCAAGCAATATTATTGGTTGATAGTGAAAGTAGAAGAATTTCTACTATTGAAATTGCAGAGTTAAAGCGTTTTGATATTTATATTATTTCTGATTTGAAAGAATTATTATCTATAAAATACCATGAGGAGCCGGTTATAATATTAGAAAGTTTTTTGAAATCGGAATATGGGATATCAGAAATAATTTTGTATAAAGAGTTGATTGGTTTAAACTATATTTTTATTACAAATAATGATGTACTTTTTAAAGAGATTTCAAGATATGGGAAAGTATTTTCTTTTGATATATCTAAAATAAATTATTCTATGATAATATCTGCCATTAATGATGATAATGAGGCAGCTATTCCTTTCACAGTTGAACCAGAAAATAAATTTGTGAAATTAGCAAAAATTGTTTTAGAAAATCCAGGAATTACTGATGATACTATAAAAGGTATGTCAGAAGCAATATTAAAAATATCAGAATATAATTCCTCATTATATTCTAGAGTAAATGAACTTGAAAATTATATAAAGGTTTTAGAGAGTTTAAATCAAAATAAAGCGTCACAACTTTCCTATTTAAGTTCTTTAGTAGATACTATGTTACAACAAACAATAAAAGTGAATGACGCTCTTTCTCAATATTCTTTTTTATGTCAAAAAGAGGTCTATTGTAAAGTTGCTATGGATAGCTTTGAACATCACCCTAAAATTATATATTTCAAAGAGTATGGGGATTTTTTGCATTTAAATACTTTTATCTTTACATTAGCAGAAACTTTGAAGAGACAATATGATTTTCCAGTTAAAGTTTTATGGGTGATGGATAAAAATAATCCGTTACGTCAAAAGTATATTCCTGATTATTATACTATATTTTCGGATGGAGTTTTTCAGAAAACATTAGTTCATGTGAGTGATTATATGTGCACAACAGGAGGTTATGCAGAAATTCTTCATTCTATTTGTGAAAATCAATCTGGGATAGAATACTTAATAGTTTTAGATACTAAATTGGTTGATGATACAATTTTACGTGTTATTGATGTTTTACGTTTTGACCTTTGTAGAAATAGTTCAAAGATCAAAGAATATGGTTTATTAGATAGTCGTACAATAGTGAATAATGTACAAAATCGTGAATTATCGTGGAATCATTATTACGAGTACGCATCTTTAAATGAGAAAGATAGATTTTTATTTCTAGCAAATCGTCCTGTAATAAACAGGATTATTCAATTAGCATTGAGTGAATTTGATTGAGGTGACATATGGAAGATGATAAAAGTAAAATATACCATTTATATTTAAACTCTTTTTTAGCATGGGTAACAAATGGTCGTTTTATTTTGGGAGAAAATATATCATCTATTGGTATAAAACCTTTAGCTGATAGGATTTTAACAAGACATAAGGTTACAAAGGTTTGGAATATTTATTCCTTTCCCTTTGAGTTTGAACATGAGCTTTTAGATAAGATATTTGTAGACATGAGAGAACGTTATCCAGATGTCCAATTAGTATTTCAATTAGTTAATACTCCTATAAATTTAAATACTGAAGACCAATTATTTTTAAGTGGTCGTAAAAGAGCAGCAGATGCATATGAGAAATTTAAAGCTGCATTTCAGTCTTTAAATGAAACAGACCAGATAGCAGGTGTAAAATATTTAACTCCTGCAGGTATTAGATTGTCTTTTGATAAAAGTGATGTGAAAAAGAAAGAACAAGAATGGGAAAGTTATGTTATAGCAGCTGAGGCAGTACAAAGTGGTAAATCCATTTATTATACAAATATTTTTGTTCATGCTCAAGCACCTACAAACAAAATAATGAATAATTTTTCAAAGTCTTTTCGTTTAAAATTACAATCTCTGAAGTTGGGATTTAAACCAGTAAAAGGTCTTTTGAACAACTATTTAGAAAATTATGGTCCATCTGCATATATATCTAGCCATGCTAATTTATTTCAGCAAACATTTTTGATTAGGGATAATATAACACATATTTTACCAACAAAAGAAGAAGGATTAATTAATACTGAAGGTATTCTATTAGGAGTAAATGTAAATAATGGTCTTCCTTTTTTATTAGAGTTTTTTAAATCAGGACAAGGACAAACAGTAATGCTCTGTGCAAAAACAGGATGGGGAAAGACTCATTTTGCATTTGGTTTTGCACTAGGTTTGTTGTGTGATAATGTACATATTTCTGTAACAGATTTAAAGGGAAATGAATGGAATAAAATTGGAATGTATACACCATTTTTAGAAATTTCATTAACAGGAAATACTCCAAAATCAGTAAATACTTTAAGGATTGATGATATGTGTGCAACAAAAGAAGATAGTGTATACATATATAATAGTGCTATACAAGCGACTGTAAAAGTGTTATCAATACTTTCTGAAGTTTCAGAAAGCAAATATAAAGTAGATTTAGAAAAAGCTTTAGAGCAAGCAGTTAGGACTTTATATAATAGTCGTAAAGTAGTAAAAGATAATCCAGATACATTTATTAATACAAAAGATTTAAAGTATGAAGATGTATTTCCTTTTTTAGCAGAAATAGAGTCTAGTAGTAGTATCCCTAAAGAGGTTAGAGAAATTTGTAATTTAGCGAGATATCGATGTGAAGCAATTTTGAAGGGCGATTCTGCTTTATCAGAAGCATTAAAAAATGAAGTAACAGTTCAAGAAATTATTGATATACCATTGGTGATTTACTCACTAAATAAAAATACAGATCAAGACTTAACTGTTACAGAAACAGTGATGATATTTATGGCGGAATATCTATCTACCAAAAAGCATCTCTTTAGAAAGAGGAAAGGTTTACATAGTGCAATTTTTGCTGAAGAGGTGCAAAGATATAAGGAAGCAGGAGAAATTGTGAATTTTTTAAGTTCTCAAACAACGGGTGCTAGAAGTCAAAATGTTATGATTGTATTTCTATTAAATAGCTTATCAAGATTAAACTCAAATTCTTTTACTCCAATCAAATCAAATATTTCCACAGTGATTTTAGGATTATTGTCGCAATCTGATATTAAAATGGTAAAGGATGATTTTGGATATACAGATATCATAAATGATTTAGGAGAAATTTATGAGAATCCAAAGGATTATAAAAATGTTTTTGCTATTAGTTTTAATACTGGTTATCAGTATGGAAATGCTTTAGTAAGGGCAATGCTTCCGAACTCTATGAATAAGATATTAGCTACTAGGACAATACGTGATTAGTTATGAAGAAAATAAAACAGTTTTTAATAGTTGTATTCTTTACTCCTTTATTCGTTTTAATATTTATTGGAGGTAATAATAGCAATTTGAATAAGAAAGCTTATTTATGGTCTCGAGGTGGAAGTGCTGAGATTGTTGATATAGAGAATAATAATTTATCTAATGATAGTAGGTTATTCCCTAATTTCGTTGTAGATATTGCTTCTGATGATAAATTAGAAGATTGTGAATTAAAAGATTCTGGAGAAGAAGGATATAGTTTAAGTATTTTATATTTACTAAAGCATTTAAATCCTAATAGTTCTCAAGCATTAAAATATAAAGAATTAATTGAATTATATTATAAGGCGTCTAACGGAGAACTTGATACTGCTATTTATCATTTGCCAGCCGAAAGTTATGCTGCTATGCATAGAAATGAAACAGGAGACGCTACATTCTTAGATGGTTACTATGGGAAAGATATTTACCCTTATTCAAGTGAAGATATGACTTTAAGTTCTTTTACTGGAAATATGTTGCAGAAAATAGGCATTACTGGTACAGGTGGTGTATTTAAAGATGCTAATAATGATGGTTTACCTGATGGGTCTTTTCAGATAGAAAAAGGAAAAGAGGTAGATAAAAATAGAAAATCAACAATGGATGGAAAAGATCATATTATAGACAGAGATTTTGATGTAGTATACTTTCCAGATCAATTATCTTGGATCAATCATAATTTTTCGGATAATGTAAAGGAATATAATATTGAAGATAGCTCTCTACAGGAATTATCAATGCTTTCTTCTGTTATTCATAATAGAGGTAGCATTACTAGACAAGCTTTTGGTATTCCTTATAATACTAAAGGTTTAGAACCTATTAATCAGTATATAAATGTGGATTATAATTCTGTTTATCAAGAAAGTCGTATATTATTTCATGATTTATTAAATCAGTTTGAAAAAGAAAAAATTATAATAAAAGGTACGGATAATACTTCTCAAAATGCTTTAGCTGTTTTTTTAGCATTAAAAGCTGGATGGTATATTGATTCAGATATTGGAAAATTGCAAAAAGTAGTTGATAGTGAAACAGGAGTATTTTATTTTCGACAAATTTTCCCAGAAGCGGGAGATACTATACCTTCAGTTTTTTTAGAAAAATTGTATGTTAAGAAACCATGGGATATAGCAGGTATTTCTAAAGCAGAATATGGTCAGATATATGGTATGAAACAGAATAAATATTCGGATTATTATCCATATACTTTTCTATTTAAAGTAGAAGATTATACATCTTCTTGTTATTTAAATAAGTTACAAGATGGTACGGATCCTAAGGTAATTCATGCATGGGATTACCTTCCACTAGGTCATTGCGTAGCTTCTTCTATATTAGGAGATTATATTTTATTAGATATGTTCGCTAAAGCGGGTTTGCCTGATATAGTTGATATTGCAAAGTTTGATTCTACAAATCCTGTTACTTTTTATGAAACTTTGAAGAAAGAAAGTTCAGATTCTTATAGTCCAATGGAAGTAAATAGAGATACAGAGAAAGATTTTTATTCTCTTATTTCTATGTTAGATATTAATACAACAGAAAACAGATTGCGATCATTGTATTATACATACAAGAATCTAGGTACAAAATATTGGTTTGGTGGTGGAGGATTAGAGATTGACACTAGTAATTATAAGGAACATTCAAAATATATTGCTGCAAATTCCATAGATGGGATATCAGGTGTTGATATGTTGAATGCTTTTTTCTATAAAACAATATTTGGTGATGTTTACCGAGATGGTATAACTGAGAATACTGAATTGTATTTTAGAGGGAAACGTTTATTTGATTGTGCGAAATTAGCTATGTGTGGTCCTAGTCTAGGAGAAACTAAGCAGAAGCATATGTATTATAATTATAGCTCTTATGAAATTTTAGTTGCTGCAAATAAGGGACAAGGATATGAGTTACGTGATATAGATGGGAAAATATATGATACAGGATTATATATTGCTTCCAATGGGGCACATACTGTTGCAGAATATAGAGATGACCCTTCTATTGTAGATGGAGGTTTACAACCTGGAGACATATTAGTTAGAAATGGTCATGCTTTTACTTTCTTATGTATTGCACCTAAGAATTTGATAATACCTGCATTTATTGCAAAAAATGGTTCTGATGTAACTATTGCGAAGGGTTCCATGGTTACAATGGAAGCATGGCAAACAGGTGAATATAATAGAATTCGAGATAGAGGATGGAGCGATAAAGAACATTATTTTGTTGTTAGAGTATATATGTTTGATACATAATATTGGTTATTTTACCCTTATTATATTCAAATATATGTTATATGTAGATAAGGAGGAGATATAGTATGAATAATGAAAATTATTTAGATTTATTAAAGAAATATCGTATGAAAAAAAATCCTAAAGCACCTTATAAGGTGTTTCCTGATAATGTCATGAATAAATTGGTAGAGAAAAAGCCAAAGACATTAGCAGCATTAGCGTGTATAGAGGGTTTTCCAAAAGATGGTCAAAGAATGTTGAAATATGGTGAAGATATTATAAAAATATTTCAAGTTGATTGTAATGTCGATAGTATGGATGCATTTTAGGAGATACTATGGATATATACGAAAAACGAGGTACTAATTTTGAAGTTAGTGTTTCTTTATGTATGGAACAAATATCAAATTCAGTTGTAATTACTCATTTTGATGTATTTTCCTTTTCATTAAGTAAAGTAACACCTATCGATATTCTTATTTTGTTAGGACACCATATATTTGTTTTAGAATTAAAACGTCTTTCGAATAAGATATCTGGAAAATATTCTGAACGTAGATGGTTAGGATATTCAAATCAAAATAAATATTTCTTTTTTAATCCAATCATTCAAGTGAAAGAAAAAATGCGTTGCTTACAGAGAAAATTAAATGAGTGTGGGTTTGAGTATTGGAATTTAGATTGGAATTATTTTGTTGTAGTTCCAGATAGTTGTTGCATCTCTGCAGATAAAACAGTTGTTATAACACAACAGGAGTTATTTCAGAGAGTGTTAAAAATGAATGATATAAAAGAACAAAATTCAGAACTTTTAAAGTTTTTAGTTGGAGGTGGTTAAGTTGTCAATATGTGGGAGATGTGGTGGTGTAAATATTTCTGATGAGGTTTGTCCTGAATGTGGTCTGCCACCAAGAACCAGTAAGATAAAAGAGAAAGTGCAAGTACAAGATATTTCCCAGATATCTGAAAAAATTGATTCGTTAAATATACCAAAGTTTTATTTGGGTAAAAATTGGAGTGCAGAAATGTTTTGGTCTTCTCACGAAAATAAAAGGAGAGACAAACTAGTATGTACTTATATAGATCAAATGGAGAAAGTACATACTATGTTTAAAAATGGCACTATTCCACAAAGAAGTGCTATTTTTATTGCACCGGCTGATTATAGTAAATTAATCTTCGCTTATAGCTGCATGCAGTATGCTTTAAAACATGACTATACCGTTGCTCCTATATTAGATACTTTAGAGATAAAAAGATTATTTATTTTATCATCTGAGAAACCAAATCAGAATTTTTTAGGTTTAAATTATGAAGATTTTGTGAATGCGGATGTTTTATTTTTTACAGTGACAAAAACAGAGTATCGTAGAGCAGCTTATAGTATTATTGTTGAGTTATTAGATAAAAGAGCAAGAAGAGGAAAATGCACTATTGGCATTTCGAGATATACTGTTTATGAACTCTCAAATTGGGATACATCAAATGATTTTAGACAGATTTTAAAACCTGTAAATGATATTGATTTATTAAAAACACCTGCTATTATTTCTTGTATTTAGGAAGGATGATTTTTTTTGAATTCTATTACACATAGACGATTAAGATTAGAATTAGAAGAGTTGCAAAAAGAGGAAGAGGTTGCAAGAAAAGAAGTTGAGGAAACAGCGTCAGATGGGGATTTTCGAGAGAATGAGCCATTCCAATTAGCAAAGCAGAAATTTACACAAATTTCTACCAGAATCAGAGAGATTACCACTTTACTAGAAGAAAAGGTGCAAGACCCAATAGGTTCTTCTTTATCTGTTGGAAAATTATTACTTATTACAAATTTAGGGTTGATGGATGAGAGAGGAGAGATAATACAACCAGAGAATGAAGAAATGATTTTAATGTTAGATGAGGTTGGAGATCCTGTTGTAGATGGAGTTCTTTCAACTGATAGTGATTTAGGTAGAATTGTTAAAGATGGGCGAGAAGGCAGATATACTGTATCTACTGGAAAATATTATAGACTATATGATGTGAAACTATATACTGGAGATGCAGAAGAATATTTTAAAAGATTTCCGGTTAGTAAAAAAGAAAAAATTGATAGTCTTTTATCAGGAAATTTTTATTAAATATTATTTGGTTGGTGAGTGAATGAAATACTTAAAAATGATTATTTCTTTTGTAGTAATCATGATTTTAGTTATATGTTTTTTGTTTTATAGAAATACAATTCTAAAATCTAATGAAAAATTAGGAATACAAACATTACGTGCACTTTATGAATTTAATTCATTAGATGAGTTTGAAGAAAATATGAGAAAGTTTGAGGATTATGTTTCTGAAGATGTATTTCAGCAAATGACAATAGATAATTCAGATAGAGTATTAGGAGTTTACTTGAAATTAAAAGGTAATTCTTGTGCTGTGAATATAGTAGATTCTACGTCTGATTATATAGTTTATCATTTGATTTCTGATAGTATAGAAAGAGACAGATTATTTTTATTTTGCTATAAAGTTAGTAATAAAAAGATTATAGATATTAAAGAAGCAGAATTATTTTTATTTCCAACAACTCGTGGGTGGAGTATAAAACAATAATTCAGAAAGGTAGGTTGAGAGAAATATAATGATTATATTAACAATATTTCAATTTATAGTACAACTTTTTGCATTAATCTTGTTTTGTATTATATCATCCTATGTATTTTGTTTAGGTAAGGCGGGTACAGGAATAAAATTAGATTATTGGTTTTTTGCTTTGATATGTGGGGTGGTTTTCTTTCTTTTATGAAAAAACAAAATTTAAAGTATACAGAACATTTTTTTGACATAGCAGATGATGGTTCTTTAGGATGGTTAAAAATTGCATTAGCTTGTGTTTTATTGAGACCAATTCGCTTAATTAACGAGGTTGGTAAAAAGTTGATTTTTATTGAAAAAAATTCTTTGCTATATGTGTTAAGAGTTTCCATTATTTTAAATCTATTTTTATTATTTTCCAATCTTTTAGAGAGTATGTTTTTAGATCAATTGCAGAGAACATATATGCCCTTTTCAGTTTTATGTTCTAGTGTTATTATTCTTTGCTTGTTTTATTGGAGAATATATTCATTAAAAAGTTATGACTTTAAAACAGTGAAAGATGATGAAGTTTTTTCTATGGAAGAGACAGACAAGGTTAATGACAATAATTCTTTTGATATTAGTCAAGAGGAAATTAAAGAAGATGAGATTTTTGATAATGTAAGTGCAGATAGTGTTTTATTCAATGATTCTATTAATATTTTTATCCAAGAACCAGATGAACTAGATTCATTAGATATTCATCCAGCAGCTTATTTTGATGCTGAAGAAAGTAGATTGCTAAATGCAATAGAAACAAGTAATTCTATTTTGGATGAAAACTCTATTGAATTGTTTGATCCTTTAAATGGTGAAGATGATCAAATAGCTGATATTATGGAAGAACTACAAAAACAATTACAATGTAGTTAGGTATAGGAGGTAATTACAAAATGAATATTATAAATTTAAATCTAAATTCAGCAGTTTTAAGAGGTAGTAAGCAGGATGCTTATAATTGTTTCTCAGAGGCATTACATATTTTAAAGTTGGCACATAAACTTGTTCTTTCATTAAAAAGTTGGGATTCATCATCTAATATTGATGAGGAAGTTTATTCATCTTCTCAATTGATTAATTGTGAGGAATTACTTCCTTACTTAAATACACCTGGAATTGATTTGTTTAAATTAGCAGGTTTAAGTAAAATTCCTGTTTTATATGATAGATTGGTCAGATTTCAGAGTTTCAGAGATAAACTTGTGCCAATTTTAGATTCCGTAACTTTAGCATATGTTACTTTGTCGGTTGAAGAGAGAGATATTATAAAAAGTTATGCTACTGAGATTTTAAAACAGCTTTCATTCTTTGTCTTTTTTGAATTTAACTTTGATGCTATGTCATTATCTGTTCAAGAAGAAAGAGAATTAGAGATAAATGAAGTGGTATTAGATTATTGTGGTCAAAATGGAATTTCTAAAGATAAATTGCTTTTGTTTATGACAGAAATTTATATGCAATATCGTCCCGTTATTCCTTCTTTTGATTTCTCAGAAGAAGAGAAAGATATGTTTTATTATCGTGCTGGTTTGTGTGCATACTCTATTATAGAGAATATGGATGATTTAGATCCAATGGTGGTTAAACAAATTATAGATGGTACGGTTGCTCCTGAAGATGTTGTAAAACAAATTTTATCTCAAAATGAGGTGAAGACACTTGATATCTTCCAGTAATATGGTAAAAGAATTTGAAGAAATTCTTGAAAAATTAGAAACTATTTATGCTCCTCTGATAACATCAGAGGAGTATCATTTTGTTCCTGTTGTTGATGTGGTGGATGGAGTTTTTTCTTATCTTGAAACTTTTCAGGGTGAAGCTGATGAAGAAGAAAGACTAGAAGTAATCAATCAAAGTGCAGATAATATTATGAAGCAACTTAGCCTTTTTTCAGAAAAGCTAAGTTATTCTTCTATACATATTATAGTTTTTGACCATTTTCCTAATTTAAAAGAGATTAGTAAACTTTTATTTAAGTTTACTAAGTTATTGTATAAGGAAAATTTAAGTGTTGATGAATATAAGAGCTTATTGGTTATTTTATCTTATATTGACAATGAAAAGATAGAATTCAAATATAGTTTAGCATATAGGGTACTAAAAATAATTTTTATTATGACTCTTTATCATGCAACTATTTATGTTTCAATTTTATCAAAGTTAGTGTTAAAGCAAATTGCTTTAACATTGGATATTCCTGCATGAAAGGAGGGAAATTTATGTCTGTTATATCTGTATTGGATAAATACATTTCTGGTGACTTTATAGGTGGGAATGATATGTTGAGTAAAGATTATATAGACAATATTATGGATTCCGAAGAAAGTGAAATAAATAGTTTATTATTTGACTTCAGACAAAAGAATTTAAATTTTTTTGTCATGGATACAGTATTCGATGTTGAAGAAGCCAAGAAATGTTTAAAAAATACAAATTTAGAGCAAGAAAAATATATATATTCTTTGTACATATTAAAATTTTTAAATCCAATTATGAAATGTTTTGTAGATAAAACATTAGAAAGGATTGGTGTTTAGTGAATGTGTTAGAGCAACAACTTTTAGAAATTAAGCATAAAAAAAGATTTGATGCTTTTATGCATTTATGTGATGGATTTGAAGCAGCTGGTTTTCAATCTACAAGTGTATTATTGTGGTTGTATGCTAAAAAAGGGTTATTTATGTTTGATCCTGGTATGGGAAAAACATTATCGATTGCTATGGGTTTAAAAGCACTTTTTTCTGTAAATCCAAATTCTAGATGTTTGTTTTTCATAAAAAAGACCCAGATAACTCAAACTTCAAATGATATACGACTATACACTGGTTTAAGAGTAATTACTTGTACAGCTGAAAGAGAACAGATAATATGGAAGCTTTACAAAGATATAAAATCTTATGATGTTCTCATGATTACTCACGAGGCTTTACAATCAGATTATGTTTGTGCTTTTTTACAAGCAAATTTGAAATATTTTAATGTTTGTGTTATAGATGAGGCTCATTATTTAACGAATATCCAAGATAGCGATAGGATATTTGTTTTACAGGCGATTACTTCAAGAATAGAAAGAGTTGCTTCTTTAACAGCAACTCCATTTATTAGTAAAGCCGAACAATATGCTTCTCTATTGAACATAATGGATCCAAAACTTTTTGAGCGAAAGGATATTTTGGTAAAAAAGTTAAAAAAGGGATTGCAATTAGATATAGAATATCCATTACAAATTTATAATTATGATAGGAAATCTGAAGGTATTGAGAATACTTATAATATACATGTGCGTTGGGTAGATCCACATGATTTTCAAAGAAGTGCTCAAACGACACAGTTATTACGACAGCTACGTGGACCTGGGAGTTTAAATCAATTAAATGATTTAATTACAGTTATAAAGTTAAATCAAAAAAGAAAAAAAAGGGGGATAATATTTATATATTACCATGATACACGTGATTGGGTATTACCATTTCTGAAAGAGGCAGATATACGTTTTGGTTGTATTCACGGAACAACTACACAAAAAGAAAGAGATGAAGTACAGGAGAATTTTCAAAATGGTTCACTTGATGTTGTTGTAATTAGTGTTACCACATCAATAAATTTAGATTGTGATTATATTTATTTTTATCAATACACTTTAGAAATAAAACAAATTCTTGGAAGAGGTGAAAGAGGTTTAGTTCCAAAAGTTATGGATTTATATTTTCTGTTTACAAGATATACACTTGATGCAGAATATTTTTTAAATACAGTATATAAGCAGTCCCATTTAGTTCGCTCTTGGATAGGAAAGGAATATACAGAATTTTTACAGGTTGGTGGAGAAATTATAGAAAATATGGGTTTTAATAGGTAGGAGTTTTATTGCTCCTACCTATTGAGTTTTTAGGAGGGATATTATGAATAAAAAAATAAAAATATTGTTAGTTTCTGTTATGATACTTTTACTTTTAAGTGTAGTTGTCTATTTTTTAGTTTTACCTAGATTTTCCAATAATTCTGATGTCATAAATAATCAAGAATTGGAAGATAATTCTATGGCTGCGGATGGGATTGATCTAATAGCAGAGGGTATGGATAATTCTGATGTAGACGGTTTTGAAATAGATTCTTATGTAGGTGAATCAGATGTGTTACCTCTGGAAGATAATGATAGCGATCCTGCTCTAGGTGATGGCGAAATGGCTGTTGATTTTGATTTATTGACAGATGACCAGCGTACTAGAATATTGGCTGGGGAATTGACTATGGACGAACTGAGAGCTGAGATGAATAATAGTGCAAATACTTCTGAGAATTCTAGTGAAAGCTCTATCCCTACATTAGTAAATGCAACTATTACTGCAACAAGTGAAGAGACAACATCTCATATAGGAATGGTAGATAACTCTTCATTAAATAATGATAAAAGCTCTGAAAATTTAGAAAGTGATGTAAATTATGGAGAACCTGATATTCAAACAGATACAACAATTCCAACTTTAAGTGCTTTAGATAATACTTCAGAGGATACTTTTTCTCAAGAAAAAGATGAACATAAAGACGATAAAGAAGTTACAAAAACACCTCAAGAAAATACTGAAAAACCAGTTCAAGAAGTTGAATTGGATACAACATATGATTCAGCTAATTTGCATGTAAAATGGATATTGATTCCCCTTTTTGCTATTTTAGCGATTAGATTTATTTTTTATAGGAGGTTACATTTATGAAATTTGATATACAAAAAATTGTTTTTTTATTTAGTATTATTATTTCTCTTTTTTGTCCAGCAGTAGCTTTTGCAGCAAGATCAGAGGATGTATATATATCTGTTTCTGCTGATAAAGATACATCAGAGGATGTAGAATCGGGAGATGATATCGTTTTTACTGTTACAGTAAAAAATACAAGTGAAGAAGATAAACTTGTGAAATTAAAATGTAAGCAAAATAAATGGTCAAAAGAAGTTAATGTTTCTGCTGGTAGTATAGAACGTGTAAAAATGACTTATACAGTTCCCGATGATATAAAAGGAGGAGAATCTATAAAATTTGATTTTTCTGGTATATGTGATGGGGAGGATGTTGCAGGAGATGGTGATACTTATTTTTCATTCTATACTGAAGAAATAGAAGATTTACGATTTAAAGTTCAATTAGAAAAGAATAAAGATAAAGAGTTCTCTGTTGGAGACACATTAAATTTTGAAATTTTGGTAGAAAATAAAGGAAATGTTGATATTGATTCTATTGAAATAGAACATAGTTTAGGGGACGAGAAAGTAAAAATAAATTCCTTAGCCCCTGGAACTGAAAAGACAGTTTCTATGAAATATCAGGTACCAAATACTATTCGTTTAAATGAATCAGTTACTGATTCATTTTTTCTAAATGCAGATGGTATTTCTGAAATGGTAAAAGATATAACTTTTTATGTTTTAGCGGAAGCTGAAGTTGAGGCATTTTTATATTTAACACCTGAAGTTTATAGTGTAAATGATACAATTTCTGCTGTTTTATCTATAAAAAATATAGGTGCTACTATATGTGAGAATTTATCTGTTACTAATTCTAAAGATAGAAATTGGCAAGAAAAGATAGATTATCTTGCAGAAGGTGGAACTACAAGAAGTGAATTTAGTTTTGTAGTTTCACAAGAAGAAGATATTTCTTTTTATGTAAGAGATCAGGATGGTAAATTGCTTTCTGAACAAACTATAAAAGTTTATCCAACAGAAAAGAAAGAAAACTCTTCAACTGATGTTGATAAAACAGATAGTAGTGATAATTCATTAGACTCTTCTTCTCTGACACCAATTACAGATAATATGTTTACTTCTGGCGGTGGGAGTATTGATTTAAGTCTTGGAAGTATAGATGATACTTTAAGTGGAGAAATAGATTCTGTCTTAACACAAGATGTAGAAAATTCAGAATTTATTGATACTACAATAAGTAATTCAGTAGAAAATAATAAAATAGTAAATAATTCTACATCTTCTACTTCAACTAATAATCAAGTAAATGATAGTAGAAATGAGGAAAATGTTTATCAAGATACTGTGGTTTCTGAAAATGAAGTGGAGCTACCAAAAACTGGAGAATATAAATTTTATAGATTAGGAGCATTTTTATTTTTATTTTTAGGTGTTGCCTATCTAAAAATTAGACATTTACATATTTAACTTTATTTTTACTATCATAAATAATTTTGATATCTCCACATAATTCCAAAAGGATATTTAATGATTAGGAGTGAGGTTATGTTTAGATTGCATTTATCAGAACATCCAGAATTATGTGGAGATTTAACAAAACTTGCGTCTGCTCTTCTGCCACATGAAAATGGAGATTCAAGCTATTTTAATACTGTGCTTTATCAAGTAATAAAATTAATTCATATAGATGAAATGGAAACAGAATTTTATTTATTTTTTTCTGTGGCAGAACAGTTGACACAAATTTCATTTGAGACAAAAATACAGCCATATTATTCTAGAAATGTTTTAGAGAGTATTTTAGATTCAAATTTGTATCATATCATAAAAAAGGATGGTCAGGGTTTTTCATCTATGATGGAAGAAGAAGGAAGACCAGGAAATTTTTTAATTGAACAAAATATTCAAGAAGCTGCGAATGTTGTAAAAAATCGTACAATGGCATTATACGATGAAGCTTTTCAAATGAAAATTCACCCTGAAGAAGCAATGGGACATATAGCATCTTTACGTTCTAATTATATGATTGCTGTTGGGAGTGAATCTATACGAGCACAGGCTATGATTATTAATGGAATGGGTCAGTTTCCTAATGCTCGATATGATGGCTGGTATGGTTTTTTAAAACAGAAACAATTTTTAGGAGCACAAGGCTGGGTAGAGTTTTTGAATTTTTTATCTTCTGCTTTATCAACTAGATTATTGGAATCAGCAGAAGAAAGTAAACCATTATCATCTCTTCAGGAGATAGAACATTTGAGAGAAGATATATTAGAAAGAACAAAAAAGATAGCCGAATATGGTATTCCGCCAATAGATGAGAAACATCCTATTATAAAGACTAGATATGTTGTTTTAATAGGTAAGCCAAATCTAGGGAAAACAACAATAGCAGTGAATTGGCTTGTTAATGTTTTATTGGAAGGAAAGAAAGCAATAATTTTCTCTGAAGAGACACCAGAGTCTGTTATGTTATATGAATATATTTTACCTGTTTATATATATCGTAAATATGGTTTTTTTGCAAGTTATGAGCAGATTATAGGTATTGAACCAATTGGTGGTTTAAATGCAGAGGAAATCGAAGAAAGAGAAAAAACGATAAAAATGGCAATTTGTGATATTGTAGATTCTGGAAATTATATGTATGTTTCTTCTTTAAATGCTTGGAAGATAAAAGATGATTTAGCACAGATTTATAGCGATTTTCCTTTTGATTATTGTGTGATAGACCACTCTTTATCTGTTAGTGGTGGAGGTGAGACAACTCCTAGATTAAATGCTTTGTCAAAAGGATTAAAAGAATTTAAAAATGAATATAAGACAAGCATTTGTTTGCTATCTCATCCCTCTCCAGATGCTAAAAAAGTTGTAACAAGGGATGGAGCTTCAGGTCTAACACGTTATTCCAAACAAATAGAAGGCGATGCTGATGACGTTTTTTATATGTTTGATACTCCAGAATTAGAGGCTAATAATTTGATTGGTTTTATACAAACAAAAGGAAGAGGAGCTAGTAAAGTTTTAGAAATTATATATCTAACAAAAGTATTTGAATTTAAAGTATTTCGTTATGATGCTAGTGTGCAACCTGTATCATCTTCGGTAGATGATACTATTTCTAGCATTCCGAATGATGAGTATGACGAGTATGATGGGGAGGAGGATTTTGATGAATAAGGACAAGATAAGTATAATTACAATTTTGACTGAAAAAGAATTTCAGATTTTTAAGCAAGAAAATAAAATGGAAGTTTCTTTTATTAATACTTTATTACACCCAAAGTTGCTTAATATATTAAAGGATTATATGAAAGAGAGATTTGAAGGAAATATATATCCTATACCAGGGTTATCTTATTTAGATAATAATTTTATAAAATTAAGAGATTTAAATACAGATTTAGGAATGAGTATCTTTGATTATCTTTCAGCTGGGACAGGAGATGTTTTAGTAGAGTTAGAAACCAGTATATATAATGTTGTTTCAATTAAAATTTCTGAATTATTTGAATTAAATCGTTTTATAGGGAGAATAAAAGATTGCTCTCTTACTTCACAAGAGATATTTAGGAGTAATCTTTTTACAGATTTTTCTCTTGTTGATAGTGAAACTTATAGTTTTCTACCTAATCTTTCTTTTGCAAGTTGTACAGGCTGTTTGAGAATAGGGGATTCTTGGGAGAAAAATTATATTTTAGATTTGAAAGAAAAAAATAATGATGTTAGTTTATTACAAGTTTTTTAAAGGAGTGTGTATTATGAAAAAAATGACAACTTTTGGTTCATCACCTGCATTTGGTATTGATTTAGGTACAACAAATAGTTGTATTGCGGTTATTGGAAATGGAAGTAGACCTACAATACTTCCACTTGACAATAAGATTACATTACCTTCTTGTGTAATGTGGAAAGGTGGTAATAATTTTATTGTTGGAGAAGAAGCATATGAAAATCGTGGGCATGAAAATGTTATTTATTCTGTAAAGCGTCTTATGGGTTCAGGAGAGAAGATAAGATTGAAATATCAAGATATGGTAAAAGAATTTGAACCATGGGAAATATCTAAAGAAATATTGATTGCATTGGTTGAAAAAGCTAAAAAGGGTATTTATAAGGATATACATGATGTTGTAATTACAGTACCAGCCTATTTTACGAATACACAGATAGAAGAGACAAAGAAAGCTGGTGAAGCTGCAAATTTAAATATTTTGTGTATTATGAAAGAACCAACAGCAGCAGCATTATTGTATAATCAAGAGTTTTCTTCAAAAGAGCCTAAAAAGGTTTTACTGTATGACTTAGGTGGAGGAACTTTTGATGCTTCAGTTGTGTTGATCAGTTCACAGCAGGATTCCAGTTTAGATGATATATATGGTTTAAGTTCTGGAGATGAAAAAGTTCTCTTTAGTGTTTTAAAGGTATTAGGGGATACCCATCTTGGTGGAGATGATATAGATAAAGAATTAATGGGTTGTTTGATAAATCATTTGCTTTCTCAAGGCGTGAGTTTAGAGGATATATCTTCTTATAACAAAGAGCTACTTTTATTAAAAGCAGAGCGATATAAAAAATTAGGGATTGGTACATATCAAGATTCCATTACTATAAATGGGAAAGAAGTAGAATTGATTTTGAGAAGTGAAGATTTTATAAAAGCAACAGAGATGGTTTATAGAAAAACTCGATTTTTAGTACAGCAAGTATTAGCTGACCCTATTGTAGGAGGAAGTATAGATCAGATTATAACAGTTGGTGGTTCTACGAAATCAGAATTGATTCAAAGTTGGTTGAAGAATGATTTCCCTGAGATTGTAGTTAATGCTAGTATGAATCCTGACGAATCCGTAGCATTAGGGGCGGCTATACAAGCTAAGAGAGCAAAATTTGGAAATGATTCTATTACAATTTTAGATTGCTTAGCTATGAATATTGGTGTATTAAGTTCTGGATATATCACAAGTATTTTATCTGCTGGTGATCAAATCCCATGTTCTAATTTTAAATTATTTACTACAATGGAAAAAGGACAAAAACAGGTAGCATTAGATGTATATCAGGGTTTAACTCGTTTTCCAGAAGAATGTACATATCTAGGAACATTAGATATTAATAATTTGAAGGTAGCAGAAGACAAACTCGGAAGAATTGTTATTACATTGTTTGTGGATAGTAATGGTTTATTATCTATCGAAGCGAATATACCTGGAACTGGAACAAGAAAATTAGAGCTAGTGAATGTTAATGGTGTATCTAGAAGTAATATTGATAACAAGAAAGTGACAAGATGGAAAAGATTTGCAAAAACATTAAATCATGACGATAGTGAGTGCTTACTAGATATGATAGCTTGTTTCGTTGTTGGTGCTCTTGAAGAAAAGGAAATAGTTTCCTTTATTCAAAAACATAAAAAAGCAATAGTCTAGTTTTAGAAAGGTGGTCTTTCTTTGGAAATAGATAAGCAACATCTAGAAGAAGCTGTAAGACTTATACAAAGTCAAATAAAGGTAAGCAGTATTTTTAAGCAATTAAATAGTTATCATTTAAGTGTAGAAAGGGGTGATGAGAAAATAATACATTGTCCATTTCATGTGGATGATGCACCTTCTTTGAATATAAATGATGTTTTAGGCAAATGGCATTGCTTTAGTTGTGATAGAGGTGGAAATGCGATACAAGCTTATAAAAGTTTAATATTTCTTGATAAAGGTATCAAACTGAGCTATGCCGATGCTGTAGATCAGTTGTTATCTTCTATTCAAAGTAGAGGAGATATATTTTTTACTACTGTTAAAAAAAATAATCGTTTTAATGTTGATGATACATTTACTGTTAAACGATTACAAAAAATGGATGTAGCATTAAAAGTAAATATGAATGATATAGCTCAATGGATGAAAAGAAATAACAAATGTTCTTTTAGAGATATCGCTCAGATTTCAGATTTTATGATGGAGGGTATGTCTCCAGAATTAATATTACAATATTTAGAAAACATAGATACTGATAGTAAAAATCAAAGAGAAAATACTGCTATAACAGCAGCTGATTTATTAAGTAGTGTAGATTGGTAGGTGTGATATGGCATATTCAATAACATATATAAAGACACCCTATACAGAAGATAAGAAAGGAAAAGTTTTTACTGTTCGATTAGATAGGATAGGTTTTAAAAAATGTGAATATTATAGTCATTTTATAGATATAGACCCTACACAAGAGTATATATTTGCTATAGATCAATCTTTAACTTCTACTGGCATTGCCATAGCTTCAGTGGACTTTTCTTTTGTTGCAATATTTACAGTTGCTATTGGTACAAAGGATCCCTTTGTAAAGCAGAAGTATGTAGATACTATATTAGAGTTTATTAGAGATATGTTAGATGGCAAAAAATTAAGATTTGTAACTTTAGAAGCGGTTCCACCTTCAAAATATTCAAGAGTACGACATCAGTTAGATCCTTTGAAAGGAGCGGTAGAAGCAGGATTGAATAAAATTCAGGCAGTTCAAGAATTGCAGGAAGATTATAAATTTACAATATATCCTAATACATGGAAGTCAACTGTATATGACAAGAAAGAAAAGAGAACAGGTGCTTTTAATAATAAAAGTGAAATAGCAAAGGATATTGTAAAGTTGTATCCAGATTTAGATGGCTATTATGCAGAATTGCAAAGAACAGTAGGTCATGATTTTGATGGATTTGATGCATTTGGTTTATTAGTACATACTAGGATTAAATGTTTCACTCCTGGTTGGGATTTGATAAATACGAATGCGAAATATCAATTAGGAAAATTTCATGTATTGTATGCATATTTAACTGATAAAGAGGCAATTGATGATGGTATTCTTTGCAAAGCATTATTGCCCTGGGCAACGATAGGGATGTTAGATACTCGTGTTTGGAATATAAATAATTCAATTTTTTATAACCTATTAATGGCAGCGAATACTAACAAAGTAATTTGTATGGAGTGTAAAAGCGTTAAACAGGTATTATCATTTTTAATTGAATTTAATGTTGATTATGATAAGGAACGTGTTTTATATATTATAGTTGCAAAAGAAGGAAGCAAATTGCTTTCTTCTACTATAATAAAAAGCTTAGAAAAAAATAATTTTTACCATAAGGTTTTTTATAAGGAGGCATGAGATATGGAATTATTAGATGTTTATAAAGATATTTGTGAACAAAAACCATTAATTATTTCTAGTTGTTTAGGATTGAAAGGTATTCAAATGTATCCTGATGCAGTTGAAAAAGTTCTTTCTGGGAATAGACTGTCTGAATTTACATATGATCAGGTTGTTTCCATTTTTATCTATAATTCTGCTTTGGATTTTATAGATGAGTGTGAAAAACAGAATTACTTTAAGATGACTGGAACATTGGCATTAGCATTATCTAATTATTTGATGAGAGATATTTCCATTAGAAAGTCTTTCATCAATGATAAGTATACACCAGAAGCTATCTGTGAAAGTCTAGACGCTATTTTTTCTTTAAGAGAGAAAGAAAAGAATTTTTCTTTTTTCATAAAGAAGATGTTTTCCAATTTAGTGAGATCAGAATTTCTTAGCTATGATAATTACATTTTTATATATTTTCTTGTGACTTTTTATTTTTATATGGAGAAGAAGCAAGTATTGATTTGTACTACTGGATGCGGGGAAAAACAAGAAAATATCAGTGATTTGGCTAACTTTGTGTTGTCATTGGAGGGATAATATGTCTAGATATCATATATTTTCTGGGATTGATTTGATTAATATTATTAAGTTTTCAGTTATTGCTGTTATAGTCTATGCTGCTTTTTTTATCCTAGGCAAAGTGTTTAAAGTTTTTACTTTTCCTATAAAAATTTTATGTTTTTTTGTGGTATGTAGTTTTTTGTATTATTTATTCTTTCTATGAAAGGGTGAACTTGTGTATAGAATAAAATTATTTGTACTAAGTATTATAATTGCTACAATCGCTTGTGCTACTTTTTTTATCTTAGTCCCATATAAATTTATGAGAGTTATGTCTTCTAGTATGGAGCCTACCCTTTCTGCTGGAGACTTGATAGCATATAAGCCTTTTACAGATGTATCGCGTGGTGATATAATTGTATTTTTTTCTGATGATGACAAAAATAAAACTTTGGTTAAAAGAGTGATAGGTGTCTCAGGAGATACAATAGATATTGTAGAGGATGGAGTTTATGTAAATTCTATTTTATATATAACAGGTAAAATACAAAATACAGAAAGTCATTATACTGTTCCACAAGAATCAGTATTTGTATTAGGGGATAATTATGAGATATCTGTGGATTCTCGTTATTGGAAAGACCCTTTTATAAAACAAGATAATATTCTTGGAGTCGTTTATAAAAGATAGGGAGAGTGATAAGATGACTATATTTCAAGTATTATATAAAACCTTTAGTTTTATTTTATTAAGATTTTTTGTAGTTGTTATGACAATTCTTCCAATTATTTTATTAACTACTTCTTTTGCGGATTTCTTTTTTAGACTCTTTGGAATACAGGCACATGGTATTGTATATACTGTGTTTTATTTAAATTTTGCTTTTATAGGTTTTACAGTGGGATTATTTGTTTTCGGATTTCTTAGTAAAACTTTGCTTTTTTATATAAAAATTGCACATGTTATTGCAATTACTAAAATATGCACTGACGATGAGTGTTCTTACTTGTTTTTTACATCAATAAAAGAGGTGATAAGACATTTTTTATCTGTAAATCTTTTTTATGTAGCTGATAGAGCAGTCTTAAAAGGAATACATTCTATGGGAGAATTTTTGGTTAAAAAAGAAGCTTTTTCTGTACTTGATGAAAATGCACAAAATGGAAAACTAAAAAAACTATGTTTAAACTTTTTAGGTAAAACAATATCAAAAACTTTAAATTATTGTGATGAATTAGTATTATCTTATGTTTATGTACAATGGAGAGTATCTGATATTTACCATTCAGATAATACTTTATCTAGAAAAGATAAGATACAACAATCATTAAAATATGTGGTAGATGGTATATGTTTATATATTAAAAATTGCATGTCTTTGATGAAAAGTTCTTTTTATGTTGTTTTAACTGCTGAGATTTTTAGTTGGGTTATTTCTCTATTTGTTGTATTCTTAGCATGGATTTTATTATCAAAAGGAGTTTTAGTGGTAGCTTTCTTTTTTATTTTTTCACGTATAGTATATCTTATTTTAAGTTATGCTATGCTAGAAGCTTATGAGACGATAGCTCTTGTAACTACATTTTATAATGTTTTATATGATAGTGAAGAAGAAATTGATTTTGCTTCTTTAAGAAATAAATTAACATCTATTTCTCCCGATTTATCTAATTTGATAACAAAAGCTTTTGGAGAAGATAATTTAGGAACACAGTCTGGTAGTGTTGAGGATATAATTGATGGAAATTTATTTGATACTTTAAAATCAGATATTTTACATATTTTAAGAGGAGATAGTGATAGAGATGGACGTTAAGTATATGAAAACATTTGGCGAAAATAGTGTATATAAGCATCCAGATTTAGATATAATTTCATCAGTTAGTGAGTTGCCTGAAGAGATGAGGTTGATGTATCAAGATGTAAATCCTGAGGCATCTATGGCTTCTTTTATTTGCTACTGCATGGATAAAAATATACCAAATAAGTATATTGTAGCTAGATCAGGCTTTACAGAAAGTGAAGTTATACAAATTGTGAAAGAAGCTAAAAGTGAAGGCATTTACTATAAGCTTTGTAGTGAATTTTTAAAGTAAATGTATAAAAAAGTGTAGCTTTGTATTTGCTAAGTATCAATATATACTATATAAATGGTGTATATATTGACAATATTATAGTTAATTATTAAGAGACCGTTAAGGTCTCTTTTTTCTTTTGTGTTATATTACATATTATGACAATATATATTATATTTTTTTATTTTTTTTAAAAAAAGTAGTTGTATTTTGTTCTATTTTCTACGTGTTACTTGATAAAAATATAAATCTTAGGAGGAAAATTATATGTTTTCGTCGCATTTTATGGATCGAGTGGAGAATAGATTTAAAAAATTTATGTATTGTAGCGTTTATGGTTTGAAAAAAGATTATTTATGTAAGCAACGTAAAAGAACAGATAGTGAAGTGTTTCAAGATGATAGTTTTGTTCACTTAAAGGAAGACTTCAGATGCGATTTAGACATTTTGAATGAAATATGTAATAAGCAATTATATGATACAATAATTGCTTTGACAGATAAGCAAAGATCTATTTTATTTATGCTAATAATTGATCAATATTCTGAGAGTGAGGTAGCCTCTAGATTGAATATTTCTCAACAAAGAGTAAATAAGGTCAAGAGTAAAGTATTGACGATATTGAGAGAAAGTTTAGAGGAGGAGTAATAGTGAGATTATTTTCCTTACTTTATCGTGGTAGTGTTTTAAAAGAGGATGACGCTATTTGGGATATTATAGTTTTGTTTCGTCCTTTAATAATCTCTGCCTGTATGAATAAATTTACAGGCAGAGTAGATGAAGACATGATGAGCGAAATGTATATTGCTCTACATAGACGCATAAAAAATTTTGATATATTTAAAGAATAACAGGTTTTGTGTTAATCAACATAATCATAATTTTCTCTAAATTTTAGAATGAAAGGTTCTGTCAATTTGTTTTTCTCTTTAACACTAAGAACATCTATGTCAGAAAATTTGATATCTAGTTTTATACATATTAGACGTAATAAGTAGTGGTGTAAGTAAAACTCCATATATTCTTGGATATAGTATTGGTAAAATTCATTGAAAGGCATATTTGATTCTTCCTCTATCCATTCGTATTTTAGATCAGAAATCCAGTCTTCTTTGAATACTTTTACCTTACTTACTAATGCTCTGTAAATTTTATTTTTGTATTTTTTTGTTTTTTGCTCTATTTCTTGAAATTGCATTATTTTCTCTCCTTTTTATATCAATTTTAGTTTATATGAAAAAAAGAGAATTTTTTATAGGAAATTTTTTTGAATTTTTTTCATCCAAAAATGATTTAAAATTTTATATTTTTATAAAATATATTATTTTTAAATTGAAGAAAAAATAATTTATGAGTGAAAGAGGTGGATTGTGTGGAAAAATTAGTTTATGACTGTAAAGATATTCAGCAATTATTAGGGATTAGTAAAAGTTCAGTATATACTTATTTAACCCAAGTGTATAAAATACAGGAACCATTTAGAGTTTTAAAAATAGGAAAGTTATATCGAGTTCCAAAAGAATCTTTTGATAATTGGATAAGTAAAAAGTGTGATAGTTAGGAGATAGACAATGAAGAAAAAGAGTGTAGCCTTCTTTGAGAATGGGTCTTGGTATCATAGAACCAAAACTTTTTTGGAAGACGGAACAACAAAATACGGAAAAAAGGGTGGATTTAAAACTGCAGAAGAAGCAGAGGAGAGTTTTGTTTTATATAATGAACAATTTAAAAAAGCTGTTAGGGATTATCAAATTGCAAATCAAATTGATAAAGATATTCTACTTAAAGATTATCTTATATATTGGTTTGATGAAATTTATTGTAAACGTACTGCGACGACTTCGCAGAATTTGGGGAGGCATATATTATATTACCTATTGCTGCCTAATATAGACAATGATATAAAGCTGAAATATACAAATACTGAATATTTAGACGCTTTACTTTTGAAAGTTTCAGCGATTACTGCTTCTGCAGGTAATAAGTCAAGAGTATTTTTAAATGCTGCTTTAAAGGATGCTACAACAGATGGTTATATATTATCTAATCCAGTAGCAATGACAAAAAAATATAATCAAGCTAAATCTAAAATTGTTATTTTAAATAAAGAAAATCTTAAACTTCTTTTATTAGCAGCTTATGATACAAATTGGTATTTAGAAATATTGTTAGCTTTATTTTGTGGTTTAAGAAAAGGAGAAATATTAGGATTAAAGTTCTCAGATTTTGATTTAGAGAGAAAAACAGTTAAAATTTCTAGACAATTAGTTATATATTATACTTTTGGAAAAGATGGAAAGGTAGTTTCACGTCAATTGATTGAGAAAGATCCTAAAACATTAAAAAGTTTTAGGACTCTTCGAGTACCTGATGTGATTTTAGAAGAATTGTCTAAAAGAAAAAATAAAATAGAAATGTACAAGAAAGAAAATAAAGATATTTTTGTAGACAATGGCTATGTTAGCTGTAGAGATAATGGGTTACCTCACACTTTATCTGCTATGAATATAGCATTAAATAAGTTGTGTATGAGAAATGGTTTACCTCGAATTAGCGTTCATAGTCTGAGACATATGTTTGCTACTATATTGTTAGAGCAAGGTGTGTCTTTGATTAAGATTTCTGGTTTATTAGGTCATAGCTCAATTAATATAACATTTGAATTTTATTGTGAAGTTATGGATGAGAATGAAAAAATAGTAGATTTCATGAATCAGCAATTTGAAAAATAGATTAAGGGTGTATGAAGTATGGATTTTGATTTAAAATTAGAAAATTATGTTGATTGGAAAGCATATAATGTAACAAAAATTAAGAAGGGATTTGGCTATAGAATTGTATTAATTTATAGCGATGGCACACAAAAAATTCAACAAAAATCTGGGTTTAAAACAAAAAAAGAAGCTAATAAGGATCGAGATAAGGTAATAGGTCAACTATATTCAGGTACTTATACTGTATATAAGAATATTTTGTTTAAAGACTTTTTACAATTTTGGCTAGAAAAAGAATTAAAGCCTAGAGTTACAAATAATTCTTATGTTAATTATCGGAGTATTATTAATAATTCTATTATTCCAGCGATGGGAGATTTGGAAATAAATAGTATAACTAAAAAACATATTCAGAAATTTTATAATTCTGAAGTAAATATTTCTATTTCAAGAGCAAAAAATACAAAAACAGTTATTAATACTTCTATGAAGTATGCTTTATCTAAAAAAATAATATCAGAGAATCCTGCTTTGAATGTTTTTTTACCTAAGCCTTCTGTAGGTCATGCTAATTCTTTGCGTAGTATTAAAACTAAAAAAACTTTAAATATTTCGCAAGGACTTCTTTTGATAAATGCTAGTAAAAAAACTCCAATTTATATGCAAGTGTTGTTTTCATTTTGTATGGGATTAAGACGTGGAGAAATGTTAGGAGTAAAATATTCTGATATTGACTATATAAATAGAACTTTAAAAGTACAACGTCAATTAGGAATAGTACCTAATACTCAAAAATCAGATTTTGAAAAAAGAACCTATACAATTCAAGAAATACCTCTAAAAACTAAATCTAGTTATAGAACTATTCCAATACCTGATTTTGTTTTTGAAGCTATTTTAGAACAAAAAAAGATTTATGAAAAAAATAGGGATGAACGAAAAACTAAATTTCAAGATTTAGGATATATTTGTTGTTCTCCTCTATCTGGAAAACCTTATAATAGTAGTTTTCATTGTTTATATTTTAAAAAATTATTAAAAGATACAGGATTACCTGATATACGTTGGCATGATTTGAGAGGTTCTTTTTGTACAATTCTTTTAAAAAATAATTATAGTCCTAAAGCAGTCTCTAGACTATTAGGTCATTCTAAAAAAACAATTACAGTAGATGTTTATGGTAATATGGCAGAAATTATAGAAGATTGTTTAGAAGAATTACAGCCATTTATAGATGATGTGTTACCTCATAATTCTAAAGAAAATAATATAGTAGATGATGTTGTAATTGATGTATCTGATTATATTGAAAATTTGGAAAAGAAGAAGTAACATATTATTTGGATTTCATGTATGATAATTGCATACTAAACTATTGCTTTTTCTATTTAAGAAAATATCTAGGTGTGATTTTTATTTTGAAAAAAGATCATTTAGTCAGTATTTTTCTTGAATTAGTTGTAAATAGAGAAAAATATATTTATAATAATAGATAAGACTTTTTCTTGCCATTCTTATTTTTTATGAAGGAGTGATATTATGTTGTATATAACTTTTGGTACATTAGACAAATTAATAGAGGATGATCCAAAAATTAGGATTGACCCAGATAATGCGTTTAAATATACTTTTCGACCAGAGTGGTTAGAAAGTGATTTTGCAAAAAGAATGGTAAAAATAATAGATAAATCAGAAGTAATTTCACCTTATTGTATAAATTCGCCAATATTTGGTCAAATATCCCCATTTATGCTATCTGGTGGTGTAAAAGCATTATTATTGATGTTAAATATGGACTCCTACATGTATGTAGGTGCTATGGGTGATAATTGTTTACCTTTTGTAGTAGAGATGTCTAAATTTAAAGATGTTCATTTAGGTGTGGATGGTCCAGTTTATTTTGATGGGTATAACCCTATGTGGGAGGATAGAGAAACTTATTCAGACGAGGAAAGAAATAGGTTAAAATTGAATTTAATTACAGAAATGGAAGCAATTATTACTAATACTGGTAAGAAAATTCATACTGTAGATGAATATTTTAATTACTACGCTTATTGTGATACAAAAGACGATTTTGAGTGGTTATCAACTAAAGAAAGAAAACAAAATGATGAATATATAGCAGAAATGAAAAGATTGGGGATAGATGAGGATGACTGGTGATTATTATTTTAATATAAGCACTAACAATGTTGATTATGTGTTTAATATAAAGAGAAATATTACAGTAATTACTGGGTATAGTGGTACTGGAAAAACCACTTTAATAGATATATTAGAAAGCTATTTATCTAGTATATCTAATGATATTTTGCCTGAAGTGGTAATTGATACTAATGCGAAATGGGATATAATAAATAGTTATGATTTAAGCAAGTTACCTTTATTTGATACTAATGATGTTATATATTTTATGGATGAAAAATATAGCAGGTTATTTAACAATGGTAATTTCATAAATTGTATGAAGAATTCAGGTAATTATTTTGTAGTAATAACTAGAAAAAATAATAAATCATTTCCTATAATGCCATATAGTTTTAAAGAAATATATGGTATAGAAACAAGAATGGTTGATAATAGATATATAAATACTTTTAAAAGTATTTATCCGTTATATAAACCTATAATTCGACCAGATGTATTAATTATAGAAGATTCAAAATCAGGTTTTGATTTTTTCTCTCAGGTAGCAGATAAATATAATTTCATATGTAAAACATCTTATGGCAATTCAAATATATTTACTGTATTAAATGAATATATTGAATCTAATTACATTGGTAATATTTTAATAATTGCTGATGGTTCTGCTTTTGGTTCTTATATTAAAAAAATATATGAGCTTTATAGAAAATATGATAATATTTATTTATGGTTACCAGAAAGTTTTGAGTATTTATTATTATGCTCAGGTATGTTTAGAAATAATACTACTTTACAAGAGATATTAAAATCTCCAATCAACTATATTGATTGTTCTAAATATATTAGTTGGGAAAGGTTTTTTACTAAATTACTTGTTTATATAACAAAAGAATGTCCAAACGAATATAATGAAAAGAAAAATAATTCTACTGCAGCAGATGAAAATTATAGATTTAACTATGTAAATAAATTTAGAGAGCAATCAACAAATGGTATTTGTATAAATACCTGTTATATTGAAAATTGTTGTCATAAAGATTGTAAAGATTGTCAAATGTTTTTCTGTGGTGATAAAATAGATGATATTTTAGGAGATAAAGCAGATATTTTTAAAAATAACGAATTAAAAGTTCCTAAATTAAATTTATTTTAATTAAAATTATTTTTTCCACAAACTGGTTATTAGGCAGTATGATAGTTATCCTTATTCTTATGTATCGGAAGGAGTGATATGTATGGTAGAATTATTTGATAGTCCTGAAAAAATTATATCTATGTTACAAAATGTTGAACCTTATGTAATTAAGATAAAATGTATTGCTTGTAGTGAAACTCAGTTTATGCCATTTCAATCATTAATTGTTCATGAAAATAAGGTTACTATTGGTTGCTGTTCTTATCCATTACATCTGATTGAATATGTAGTTGTTAAATATAAAAATGATTTTGAAACATTTACAGTTAGAACAAAAGAAACTTATAAGGTGAAAGCAAGTTATTTGCAAACGCTATTGAATGAACAAGCATTGCAGGAATTAAAAGAGTTTGGTTTGATAGATAATCAAAATGTAGGGAATGACATGTGATTTTTTAGTATATGATATTTTAGGATAATTATAAATAATTATATTATTTGTATGCATGAGTATTCTATGGTGTTGGTACTTTTACAAAATATTTCCCAGTCTAAATGTAATATATTTATTTAAATATTAAATTTCTTGAGTGCCTTAGGGTACTCTTTTTTATTTTCTCAAAAAGGAGGTGAGTTTAATGAACGATGATTTTAAACAGTTACATGATTTAGCAATTAAAATTCTAAAAGAAGCTCCAGATGAAGAATATTGCTCTAAAGAGGAAAATGAATTTTATGCTGAACTGCAAAACATTTATGAATATCTGAACAAACTTGAGCACTAAGTCTAAAGTGTGCAGTCGAGCTCTGACTCTAAAGTGAGCACTTCAACTATTAAAAGGAGGATTTAACATGGCAAAATTAGTATATCGTTTTTTAGAATCTGCATATAAACAGTACATTGAGGATTGGTGTGCAGCTCGTGGTTACAAAGTAGAAGACTGGGATTATTCTAATGGATTTAATGGTGAATCTTTTGTGTCTTTTGCAGAATTCTGCGATAATGAATTTAAAGAAGGAGAAGTGATGCAATCTGTTCTCTCTACAGAGGATTTTAAGTTCTGGGAATCACTGTTTAAAGAGGACATTAAAATCAATACTTATGCAATTCCTACAACTTGGGAAGTTTATGCTGATGTTGAGATAGAAGCTACTTCAATAGAAGAAGCAGTTGAAATATTTAAAGAAACAAAAGATAATATACCATTACCGACAAACTCTAATGAGATTGATGATATTATTGTAAATTTCCGTTTACCTGATGAATACGATTTGAATCTTATAAGAGTTATAACAAAATAGAAAGGTGAAATTATCATGGTTAAAACAAATTACTTTAAAGTCCTCTCTAAAGAGGACTTACAGGCATTAGCTTCTAAATATGCATTAGAAGTCAAGGTACAAAAAAATACTTATTTTCTCTACTCTTCTCAAGCATTTGAGGGTAATACAGATGAATTAAGTCAAGAGTTACAAAAGTTACTTCCTAATAAAGCACTTCTATTTTTAGATGTCAAAACAAAGGAGGAACAACTTTTTATTGCAATTACACCAGATAAAATTACTGCAAAACCATCAGTTGATGTTACAACATCAATCTTGATAGATATGTTGGATTTATAAGGAGGTACTCTAAATGGCTAATTATGAAAGCTGTACAACAACAAATTATTTTCAAGTTACGTCAGAGCAAGAACTTCGAGATTTAGTTTCTCGAATTGATTGTCCTGACGAAATAGAAATCTCATCTTCAACAGAAAAGGGAAAAACCTATTACAGTCTATGTGCTTATGGAAGTTTTTGTGGAGTAGATGATAATGAAGATCTTGAAGAACTCTACAAAGAATTTCAAAGAATACTTCCAGATGGTGAGGTGTTTGTGCTATTTGAAACAGGTCATGAAAAACTTCGTTATGTTGGTGGATATACTGTTGTCATCACAAACGAAATCTATCAATCAGAATCATTGCATGACTTTGCTACAAAAATGGCAAGAACTATCACAAACAATCCTACCTATGAATTAAACATCTAAAGAGGTGTTCCAAATGAATAAAACAATACAATTAACAGAAGAAGAAATGCAAGACAAATCTCTAATCGGTTTCTATGATTTAATTGCAGACAAATTAGGACACACAAAAGACAAAGAAACTCTTCAATATGATTGTAGAAAGTTATGGGTATCAGAATCCATTCAAGACCACATTTTCAGGCATTACTACTCTAAAGAGTATAGTCCTCAAGATTTAGGTTTTATATGGTTATGCCATGGTCCTAAAACGGATACCTCTTTAAAGGGATTGACTGCAATCGTACAAGATGGTTTTATACGATTTTGCTTTAAATAATACATTGTATATTATTTGATATTAAAAAGTACAGAAAAACTTTTCTGTACTTTTTAGGTATATTTTGTGCAGGTAATTTGTCTAAAATATTTTGTGACCTAAATTCGTAAAAAGTGTTTTTATTTAAAAATAATTATAATTGAATTATTTTATTTTTGTATTAAATCCTTGATAATTAGGCACATCTAGTATGATAAGTCTGTAAATTATCTGTAAATAATGTAACAGGAAATTTAAAAACGATACATAGTCAGTTGAGTGCGATATTCAATCATGCTGTACGCTTTTACCATTTGCCATATAATCCAGCACAAAGAGCAGGAACGATAGGAAATGAAGAACACAAAGAAATGTTGTTTTGGACAAAAGAGGAATATATTAAATTTTCTGACGCAATTATGGATAAACCACTTTCACTTTATGCTTTTGAGCTACTTTATTGGTGCGGCATCCGAGTAGGAGAGTTGCTTGCATTAACACCAGCAGATTTTGATTTTGAGAAAAAGGCATTGACAATTAACAAATCTTATCAGCGATTAAAAGGGAGAGATGTTATTACTTCTCCAAAAACTCTAAAAAGCAATCGAACTATTAAAATGCCTCAATTCCTTTGTGATGAGATAAAAGAATATATCAGTATGCTGTATGAAATAAAAGACAATGAAAGACTGTTTCCAGTTACAAAATCGTATTTACATCATGAAATGGACAGAGGAACAAAGGTAGCAGGTGTAAACGTATCAGAATACATGACATCAGACATTCAGCAATTTCTCTCCTGATAGAGATGGGATTTTCTGCACTTGCCATAGCTGACAGGGTTGGACATGAGAGCATTGACATCACATATCGTTATGCACATCTGTTTCCTAATAAGCAAACAGAGATGGCAGAGAAATTGAATTTAGAAGGTGGTGAGAGATTTGAATAAAAATTTGGACAAACAGGGCAGATGGCGAAATAAAACAGTTTCATTCAGAATGTCTAATGAAGAAGTAAAGTTGCTAGATAACCTAGTTTCGTTATCTGGTTTGACAAAGCAAGATTATATTATAAAACGACTTTTATGCAAAGATATTGTAGTAGTAGGCAATACAAGAATTTACAAGGCTCTAAAAAATCATATGGAACAAATTTATATAGAACTGAAAAGTTTATCAAATGGAAATGAAATTGACGATGTAACACTGTCGACAATTCAATTTATTAGTCAAATTTTAAAAGATATTT
>OFHA01000029.1_pt1 | contig 114268 bp, 109 predicted proteins | sample 1521891 | NCBI WGS metagenome assembly OFHA01 (sample SAMEA3504089, study PRJEB24116) | mouse gut metagenome | biome: mouse gut; feature: mouse-associated habitat; material: faeces | place: Denmark | collected 2011
GGGCCCCCGTCAATTCCTTTGAGTTTCAACCTTGCGGTCGTACTCCCCAGGCGGAGTGCTTAATGCGTTAGCTGCAGCACTGAGAGGCGGAAACCTCCCAACACTTAGCACTCATCGTTTACGGCATGGACTACCAGGGTATCTAATCCTGTTCGCTACCCATGCTTTCGAGCCTCAGCGTCAGTTGCAGACCAGAGAGCCGCCTTCGCCACTGGTGTTCTTCCATATATCTACGCATTCCACCGCTACACATGGAGTTCCACTCTCCTCTTCTGCACTCAAGTTCAACAGTTTCTGATGCAATTCTCCGGTTGAGCCGAAGGCTTTCACATCAGACTTATTGAACCGCCTGCACTCGCTTTACGCCCAATAAATCCGGACAACGCTTGCCACCTACGTATTACCGCGGCTGCTGGCACGTAGTTAGCCGTGACTTTCTGGTTGATTACCGTCAAATAGGGGCCAGTTACTACCTCTATCCTTCTTCACCAACAACAGAGCTTTACGATCCGAAAACCTTCTTCACTCACGCGGCGTTGCTCCATCAGGCTTTCGCCCATTGTGGAAGATTCCCTACTGCTGCCTCCCGTAGGAGTTTGGGCCGTGTCTCAGTCCCAATGTGGCCGATCAGTCTCTCAACTCGGCTATGCATCGTCGCCTTGGTAAGCCATTACCTTACCAACTAGCTAATGCACCGCGGGTCCATCCTTTAGCGACAGCTTTCGCCGCCTTTTAAGCAATAGCCATGCAGCTATTGTTGTTATCCGGTATTAGCACCTGTTTCCAAGTGGTATCCCAGACTTTAGGGCAGGTTACCCACGTGTTACTCACCCATCCGCCGCTCGCGTTCCCAGCGTCATCACCGAAGTGAATCTGCTGGTTCAGCTCGCTCGACTTGCATGTATTAGGCACGCCGCCAGCGTTCGTCCTGAGCCAGGATCAAACTCTCATTTTTAAAAGTTTGAATGATTGCTCATTCCTTTTTAAGATCTTTGTCTCAAAATTTATTGCTTGCGAATTGACTTCGCTCTTTGTTTGGGTTTTTACACCCGCACACTTTAGCGAAACTTTGTTCAGTTTTCAAGGTACTACCTCTGTCCGATCTTTTACATCAGACAGCTTTTATATTATATCAAATTCGTTTGTCCTTTGTCAAGAACTTTTTTGAATTTATTTTTGCCTTCAAGTTCTTAACTTGACGACAGTTAAATATATTACCAGAAGTTTTTATCTCTTGCAAGCTTTTTTTGAAATATTTTTTATTTCTTTTTGCTTGCCTGCTTCTGTTTCGCTTTCTCTCAAAAGCGACTTTATTAATATACCTGATTTATTCTTTTTTGGCAAGTACTTTTTGATAAAAAAATAAAGCCTTAACAGCAAACTCTTTGCTATCAAGGCTTCATACGAATATTTTTTATTAAATTAAACTAGGTTGTTTAGTGATCTTCTTCATACCATTCATGTAAGGAACTAAAACTTCAGGTACAGTAACACTACCATCTTCATTTTGATAATTTTCTAAAATAGCGGCAACAGTTCTACCTACAGCAAGTCCTGAACCATTTAAAGTATGAACCAAATGAAGCTTGCCATCTTCTCCACGGTATCTAATTTGGGCGCGACGAGCTTGGAAATCAGTACAGTTTGAACAACTTGAAATTTCACGATACTTATCTTGATATGGCATCCAAACTTCAAGATCATAAGTCTTGGCACTAGTAAAGCTTGCATCCCCCGTTGAAAGAGCAACTACATGGTATGGCAAACCAAGCTTTTGAAGAAGATGTTCAGCATTGTGGGTCAACTTTTCAAGTTCATCCCAAGATTCATCTGGCTTACAAATCTTAACCATTTCAACTTTTCTAAATTCGTGCATTCTAATTAAACCGCGCGTATCACGGCCAGCTGAACCTGCTTCACTTCTAAAGGCTGGAGACATTGCAGTAACGTTAATTGGAAGCTTATCTTCATGAATAATTTCATCACGGAAGTAGTTAACAAGTGGAACTTCGGCAGTTGGAATAAGCGTCAAGTCACGTGGCTTGTCTGGATCATCGTTATCTACAATAGTGTATACGTCTTCGCGGAATTTAGGGAATTGGCCCGTTCCTTGCATTGAAGCGTCATTTACAAGGTAAGGTGGAATAATTTCTGTATATCCTTCTTTGGTGTTTTCATCTAAGAAGAAGTTAAATACAGCGCGTTCTAAAAGCGCACCAGCTCCCTTATAGTAAACAAAACGAGCACCAGAAACTTTAGCACCGCGGTCCCAATCAAGAATATCTAAGTCAGTACCAAGATCCCAATGAGCTTTTGGTTTGAAATCAAATTTAGTAGGTTCTTCCCACTTACGAACTTCTTCGTTATAGCTTTCATCAGGACCAATTGGATCAGAATCAGCTGGGAAGTTTGGTAAACGAAGCAAGATATATTCTTGCTTTTCAGATAAATCTCTAATTTCATTATCGAGATCTTTAATCTTGTTACTTACTTCTTTCATTGATTTAATGGCATCGCTAGCGTCCTCTTTATTACGCTTTGCTTCACCAATCTTCTTTGAAACATTGTTACGTTCTGCTTTTAATTGTTCACTTTCATTTAAAGCTTCGCGACGTCTTGCATCAATTTGAATTAATTCATCCAATTCTTCTGGCTTAATTCCACGAGTTGCAAGCTTATCCTTAGCCCAATCAAGATTCTCACGAATTACTTTTATATCTAGCATTTATAAAAACCTCCATAAAAAAGAGCCGTCCATCCCTAAATTGGGACGAATCGGCTCTGTCACGACTTCGCGGTACCACCCATCTTCAGCCTAAACGGCTGCACTTCATTATAAGGCGAATAACGGCGCCAAGCCGTGCAACTATTAATTGCCCACATTTAGAAATCTGGAAACGACATCCGTTCGCTCACACCAACCGCGAACTCTCTGAAGTAGTCTTAGGATTTCGTGTTTTGTTCTATTTTAAGCCATTCTGTTTTTTTGAGCAAATAGTATTTTTCCTTATACGAAAAAAGATCGCTAATTTGGCTATAGTCGATTTCATAAATGTATTTAAAGCCTAGCTTTTTCAATAAATTTTGCGATTTGAGATTATTTTCAAAAGTTCCGGCCCAAATTTCATTTTGATCTAAATTAATAAAAGCGTCTTTAACTACTAAATTAATAGCTTCGGTCATCAAACCTTTTTGGCGGTAATCTTTATCCATTAAAAAGCCTAATTCTTTAGTCTTAAGCAGCCCGCTTCTTTCATCCATCCCACGTTCATTTAATTCGATTAAGCCGACGACCTGATCGTTTTCTTTTAAACAAATCAAGTAACTATTTTTGCGCATGGTATATTGCTTGGCTACTTTTTTGGCTTCCGCTAAATTCTCGTAGCTACCAAAACCAGCACTATCATGATAACTTTGATCTTTACCCCATTTTAATAAAATTGGAGCATCGTTTTCAGATACATTTCGCAAATAAATTCGTTTTGATTCTAACATTACTTACCAACTAACTTAAGGAGCCAATTTGCCCCATATACTAATCCGATACTATAGGCCGCAATCGTCCATGGCTTACACAAAATAATAATCCAAAAATATGTCCAGAACTTCATTTCTGTTAGCCCCGCTAATAAACATAGAACGTCATCTGGGGCGGCAGGTGCCAAGATGCAAAGAGCAAAAAACCAGTTGAATTTCTTTTGATTTTTCGTCCACTTCATGTATTTATTCAAAGTTTCTTCTGAAACAATATGAAAGATAAAGGATCTCCCATAGTATCTTGCCAAGAAGAAGTTAATTATTGATCCAATACAAATCCCCACATAATTATAAATAAATCCAGCAACCGGTCCAAAGAAAACCACTCCTCCTAAAAGAGAAACCCCTCCTGGAATAATCGGAATTACTACCTGTACAATCTGAATTAAAACAAAGACAATTGGTCCAATTATTTGCTTATTTTGCAAATATGCCTTCATTTTTTCTTGATTGGTAAAAATCCCCAATCGATACCAATAAATCACCAACAATATAATTATGATTCCACAAATAATAGTGGCATAATTAATTAACTTTCGACTAGTTTTAGCTGATAAGTGCATTTAAATCATCCCCTAACTTAAATTAATTTTATCAAAATACTTATCCTGTACCCTAAATCTTAAATATATTTAATTATGTTTATCGAAAAGTCAATTTTTAGTTAATTCCATACTTTATAATATATAATATAAGCGACATATGAGTTTTTTAAAAAGGATGTGTTTATAAATGGTTGTAATAAAAAACAACATTACTTATGATTCAGAAAAGAAACTTAAGACAGACATCTACTATCCTAACGATACAACTTCAGCGACAAAAATTTTAATCTTTTGGCATGGTGGCGGTTGGTTCCGCGGAAGCAAAGACGATGCCAAAAAAGTTGGAATTAATCTTGCTAATGCTGGTTTTATGACCTTTATTCCAGATTATAGTCTTGCCCCTGAGCATGTTTTTCCTGAAGCTCATAATGACGCAGTCCATTTTGTGAAGTGGCTTTTAAATTCAAACTATACTGATAAAGATGATCAAAAAAACATTGTTCAAATCGGAGCCAGTGTTGGGGGAACGCTCGCACTTTATGTAGCGGGGAAATATGGCTTTCCTACCGTCACTTGGTCAGCGCCAGTTGAATTTTCAAAATGGATGAAAAACCACGAAAATGTTAAACCTTCATATGAAGGGGCTAAAGAGTTTGGTTTAACAGATTTGCATGACATAAATAATTCGTTCTATAAATATTTCACTCTAACTTATGCAGGAACTGCTGATCAAAAAGTCCTTAAAAAGTTAGATGCGGATTCTTATGATTATAGTCATTTAAAAGAACTCATGATGATTAATTCGGCTGATGAATTGAATCCTTTACCTAACGTTCTTAATTTCATTCAATTTTTAGCTGATCAAAATTTAGGTGTTGAATTACTCGTCATCAAGGGACATCGTCACGCTATGGCATATGCGAGCGATTATATTGATGAATCTCTTGATTTTTTGTATCAAACAATTAAGCGGCAGAAATAATTATGATTAACATTGATAAATTTATAAAAATAAGAAAATCAAAGAAAATTTCACAAAATGAACTGTCTCATGGAATTTGTACACAATCCACTTTAAGTAAATTCGAAAACAATGGTCAAGTACCTTCCTTTAAGATTTTAAAGCAATTGTGTGATCGAATGGGGATTGAAGTTGGCGATATTATTAGACAAAGTAGTGATAATCCTGCAACAAAAAACATGTTTGAAGCAGAATTTGCATTCATTACTTATGATTATAATAAGATCCGTGACTTACTTTCTAGCATTCACGAACAAGATTTAAAGCACGAACAAGATCGCCTTCATTTTGATTATTTGCGCGGGCTTTATGCGCTGGACGGCGAAAAAAACGACATGACTGCACTTTATTATTTCAACAATATCCTTTCCAACCGTGATATTGCCGATAATAATATTTATCGATTGCTTGCTTTAAATGGATGTAGTCAAATTTATGCCAGTGAAAATGATATGGCAAAGGCCCATCATTATTATGATCAGATTTTGAGCTACATTAAAGATATTGACATTGATGATGAATTAACTGCTTTACAAGTTTTGGCTATCTTATGTGATGCTGGTGAATTTTTCGGCAAACAAAAAGAATATAAGAAGTCTAACTCTCTTTTACGTTATGCTTATTCAATTGCCTCTGAGAAGCATACAGTTTACTTCTTAGCGCGTATTTTATTCCGCTGGGGACTAAATGATATTGAGCAAGGTAAAGGCCCGGATAAGGCATTACAGCACCTCTATGATGCCTGTGCATTTGCCCGCTTGAATAAGAATCATGTCATTTTAACTAAGGCGAAAAAATTAATTAAAGAACTCAATCAAAAAAACGTGGATTAATTCCACGTTTTTTCTTTAGATAATTTTGTATCCCACAACTGGATCAGCTGGGCAAGAATTGAAATCATAGCTTGCTAATTTTTCAAAACTGTTATTTCCATCAATGATAGTTGTTACACCTTGTGCAAGCATTAAATTCATTTCTTTTTCTTTATTTTCAATTTCAGTAAATGGGACTAAGATAACTGGCTTGTGAAGCGCACGGAAAAAGCCAATTTCAAAGGCACTTCCGTCATCAATATTGTCCATGTCATACAAGAAAACACCACAAGTAGCATTCACAATCCCATTTAAATCATTTTGGTAAGTTGCAACACGCCAAGTCATGCTGCGAACACCGCCAATTTCAGGATTCTTTTCTTCTGGATCTACGAAATTTTGGTCAAATGGAAAATGTACTTGCCAAACTGTAGGATTTTGAGCAAGTAATTTTCTTGCTTTAGTAACGCGTTCTCTTTGAACATCATTGTAAAATGGTGATCCTAAATAAATCTTTGCGGTGGAAATTTCTGCCGTCATAAATTACTCCTTTAAAATTTAAAAATATTTATTTTAATTTTACCATGATCGGGATGCAATTTTAGTCAAAATTCTGGAAGTTAAATCTGAAAACGCTTAGAATTAAAGTGTATTAATTTGAAAAGAAGGTTTGACAATGTCTAGATATCAATCAATAAATCCATATAATGGCGATGTCTTTGCCACTTTTGAAAATCCGACTGACAAAGAAATCGAAGAATCACTTAACTTAGCTCATATGCTTTATAAAAAGTGGCGTCATGAAGATCCAAGCACTCGTAGTAAAGAATTGCTTGCTATTGCGGGAGGTTTTCGTGAAAACGAAGACAAAATGGCCCAAATGATGACCTTAGAAATGGGTAAACTTTTCAGCGAAGCCAAAGAAGAAGTTGAGCTTTGTATTCAAATTTGTGAATATTACGCTGTCAATGGTGCAGATATGTTAAAACCACAACCTCTTGAATCAGGTTTAGGAAATGCTTACTACTTAAAGCAACCAACTGGGGTAGTTTTAGCATGTGAACCTTGGAACTTTCCACTTTATCAAGTTATCCGCGTCTTCGCCCCTAACTTCATGGTAGGTAACCCAATCATTTTGAAGCATGCTCACAATGTTCCATCTTCTGCTGCTTTAATGGCTAAAATTATTAAAAGAGCTGGTGCTCCAGAAGGCAGCTTAATCAATCTTTATTTAAGTTATGATCAATTAGCACAAGTTATTCGTGACCCTAGAATTCAAGGCGTAGCTTTAACTGGTTCTGAACGTGGCGGCAGCAGTGTGGCTGAAGAAGCTGGTAAGAACTTAAAGAAATCAACCATGGAACTCGGTGGAAACGATCCATTTATTGTATTAGAGGACGCTGATAAGGATGTTTTACGCAATGTTTTGTCTGACGCGAGAACTTACAATGATGGTCAAGTCTGCACCTCATCTAAGAGAATCATTGTTGTTAAGTCCCGTTACGAAGAAGTCTTACGAGAATTAAAGAGTTTATATGAAGTATTAAAACCAGGCGATCCACTTGATTCTTCAACTACTCTTGCTCCAATGAATTCTGAAGGTGCTAAAGAAAAGCTAGAAAAGCAAGTTCAAGAAGCAGTTGATCATGGTGCACAAATTTACTACCAACACCCAGAAATCGAATCAACTGGTGCCTTCTTCCCACCAACAATTCTTACCCACATTGGTAAGGACAATCCCGTCTTTGACAAAGAATTGTTTGGCCCAGTAGCTGAAGTTCACTGCGTAGAAAATGAAGATGAAGCTATTAAATTAGCTAATGATTCAAGCTATGGTCTTGGTTCTTCAATCATCAGCAAGAATACTGCTCATGCAGAAAAGTTAGCTGCTAAGATTGAAACTGGCATGACTGTAATTAATGGCCGCTGGGTAACTGCTCCTGAATTACCATTTGGCGGAGTTAAGAAGTCTGGCTATGGCCGTGAATTAGGCAAACTTGGCTTGATGGCCTTTGTCAACGAACACTTGGTAATTGACACTACTTCAGAAAACGAATGATTAAAATAAGCTTTAATATAGAAAAAGAACACCCTTTTTAAGAGTGTTCTTTTTCATTCTACCTCTTCTTAAAATAATTATATCCAGCAAGACCTGTCGTCAATAAACTCGCTAGAATCAAGAAGTATGCTGATGAACCAACCGAGACTGCATACATCAAAAATTGATTAGTTAATTCGCCAATCACACCATGATTTGATGAATTATTGGAAATCTTAAAGACAATATAAATCAAAAATGCAGTTTCAAGCAGCGACAAAATAAAGGCAAAGAATTGACTATTTTTCGTGTTTTTGAAAATATTGTAAATAATAAAAATTGGAAAGAGAACCAGTAGTAGCCAAAATACATACAAAATAATTGCTGACATAGAAGTATGACTAGAGGAAAGTAGACGATTCGCCAAATTGAGAATTACTTTGGAAAGAGAAAGTTTTTGAGTATAACTTACATCTGCCACAGCTGCTCCTGAGCCTGTAAATAGCACAATTAAGCTGATTACAGAAGTTAAAACTACAGAAAGTTGAATATAGCTAAATTTTGACTTGCTACGCTCTTTTACTTTTTCAACATGCCGATTAACGTGGGGATGTGTTTCAGTGAAATTCTTTCCCTTTTTTCTTACTTTATCCGTGTGCTCTTTAGCAGTATTGACCACATCTGAACCCATTTTATTAATCATTTCAGTTAGCCGTTTATCAGCTGTATATTGCTCAATTTTATCTGCTTTATCACAAACAATAAAGAGCCACACCATCAAAACTAAAAACGATGTCCAACCTAAGGCTCGTGAAAAGCTCATGATTACTAAAAGAACTACTCCTAGTAAGAAAACAATTGTCGCATTACTTCTCACCCAAGCAATCATCTTTTGAATAGTCGTATTTTGTTTTTTCGGTCGAAATTCTTCGCGATATTGTGCACGTTTAGGCTGAAGTTGCACACTCTTTTTTTCAGAGTCATCTTCAAAAAAGGTATCCCGATACTTTTTTAAGTTAAAACCACAATTTGGGCAAATCTCATCATCTTTGGTAACAGATTGGCCACAATTTGGACATGTAGTCATAGTAATCCTCTCTTCTCAAAATCAATTTACCTAAATTATATCATTTTCATTCTTAAGGTGTTAGAAGCCACATTTTCCCTTCTCAGCCTTTTTTATTCTAGAAATATAAATTATCCTTCTCGCTTCTCTTACCCTCGTTATGTGCCATTTTTTATTATTTAAGCAAAAAAATAGAGCAGGACTCAGACCTACTCCATTAATTTATTTTATTTAGTCATTGAATGCTTGTGCTTTCCTAACTTAAATCCGGAAAATCCTTCATAAGTCAATTTCACACCAGCTGACATTGTAATTGGCATGATAAATACTAAAATAATCAAACCAACAATCACTGTCAATGCAACTTCAATCAAAGTTGGAATCCCCGATGGGATAAGGGCAGCAAAAGTACCACCTAAAATAACCGCTGCAGAAATTACTACTGTACCGATAATACCACAAGCCTTAAGGATTCTAGCACTTGGGCTAGTCAGACCCTCAGTTTCGAGCTCACGATATCTCGTCATAAGGAAGATACTGTAGTCTACACCTAAGGCAATCAACATAATGAAGCTGAAGAATGGTGTGTTCCAAGTAAGAAGATCTCTTCCAAGAACAAGCTTAACAATCCATTGATTGATTGAAAGTGAGCAGAGGTATGCAATAAGCAAAGTTCCTAAGATATATACAGGTTGAAGTAATGAACGAGTTACGAACATTAAAGCAATACCAATACCAATCAACATGATTGCAGCAGTTCTGATAAAGTCACCACTTGCAACATTCTTGGTATCTTCAATCTTAGAACTTTGTCCACCCATTGCAACCGTAGCATTCTTAAGTTTAGTACCTTGTAATGACTTCTTAGCCATTGCACTAAGCTCTTGTGAACGAGCTGTAGCTTCAGGAGCACTTGGGTTTGAATTGAAGACAACAATTAACATTGCTGACTTCTTATTTGGACTCAAGTAAACATCAATTGACTTTTGGAACATTGCGTTATTAATGAATTCCTTAGGGATGTAGAACGTATCTGCTGCAGCAGATGAGCCAAGACCTCTTAAGTAAGCTTCTCCTTGACCTAAACCACTGTTAACACGATCAATTCCTGAGGTAAGTTGTGGCGTACTATCAGCCAAACGACCTGCGCCTCTACTCAATTGACTTGCACCGCTATTAAGTTGACCGATACCGTTACTCAATTGCTCAGCACCACTTGCACCCTGTGCAAGACCTGAGTTAAGTTGACCTGCACCGGAACTTAATGTGCCAAGACCACTGTAAAGTTGACCTGCGCCGGAGTTTAGACGGCTTGCACCTGAACTTAAACTACCAAGGCCATTGTAAAGTTGACCTGCACCGGAGTTTAGACGGTTTGCACCTGAACTTAAACTGCCAAGACCTGTGTTAAGAGTGCCGATACCTGAATTTAATTGAGCAGCGCCGGAGTTCAAGCGACTTGCACCTGAACTTAAACTACCAAGACCGTTGTAAAGTTGACCTGCACCGGAGTTCAATGAAGCAACTCCACTGTTCAAACGGTTTGCACCAGCAACACCTTGAGTTACAGCGCCTTGAACTTGTGATAAACCAGAATTCAATTGGTTAAGGGCAGTTACTGCACCTGGAATTGCTTGGTTAGAAGCAGCAGCTAAAGCATTAACTTGTGTCTTCAAAGCTTGAATTTGATTCAAAGTATTACTTTGCTGCATTGCTTGCATAGAACTTTGAAGTCCTTGAGCTGCAGAATTTGCTTCAGCAAGAGTACTTTGAAGTTCACCACTTGAAGATGAACCACTATTACCACTAAGAGCTTGTTTTACTGCTGAGCTTGCTGCACTAGCACCAGCTTGAGCAGCGGCTGCTTTTTCTTCATCGGTTGCTTTAGAGTTACTCAAAGCTCCTTCAACAGCTTTTTGAACAGCGCCAGAAATTGCACTTTCAGCAGCAGAAGCGTTAGTGTTAGAAGAACTACCAGCACTACCTGCTAAACTTTGCAACTTACTTAAACTACTTTGAAGTCTAGCTGCATCCCTTTGAACACTTGCTAAACCATTAGTAGTTGCACTTGTATCAACTGCACCATTTAAAGCAGTATTCAAAGCCTGAATACCATTATTAATTTGTGGAAGTGCAGATTGTAATTGTGCAAGTTGAGCACGATTTGAACCATTCAATTGGGTTGACAATTGATTATTTAATTGATTCAAGCCATTTACTAATTCTTGCGTACCATTTTGTAAACTTTGGGTACCATTTCTTAAGTTACCAGCACCATTTTGCAAACGAGCAGCTCCGCTTTGAAGGCTGCTTGCACCATTTTGAAGGGCTAACGTACCACTAGCTAATCTACCAGCACCAGCTTGAAGACGACCAACACCGCTCACAAGAGAACTAGTACCGTTCTGTAAGCTGCTTGCTCCACTTTGTAAGCGATCAGCACCGTTTTGTAAGCTTTGAGTACCATTTTGTAAAGTGCCAGCTCCGTTTTGTAAACGATCTGCTCCACTTTGTAGACGACTCGCACCATTTTGCAAACGAGCAGTTCCGCTTCTAAGTTGGTCAGCTCCGCTTTGTAGACGACCGGTACCATTTTCTAATTGTTGGGCACCACTTTGCAGACGGCTTGCACCATTACTTAATTTTTGGCTACCCTTACTCAATTTACCAAGGCCAGAACGAGCTTCGTCAACACCTTCATTTACAGTGCCTAATTGATTATTTACATAAAGCTGATCAATTTGTTCACCATAAGGTTGCGTTACAGAAGTTACAAATGAAACATCTTTTGAAGCTTGAAGTTGTTTAGTCAATTGATCAATCAACTTCAAATTAGCTTCATTATCTAAACGATGGTCACTCTTAATGTACAAGTATGAAGGTTCAGCCATCCCTTTAGAGAAGTGTTTTTGTACTACCAAAAGGCCGGCCTTCGCTGGTACATTATCCGCAATTTCATCAGTATCATCATAGTTTAGTTGACCATGATACATCAGCATAAACGGAATAGTTACTACAGCTAAAACTACCAAATAAATAACTGGATATTTCAAAGTTTCAGCTGAAATCCCATGCCAGAGTTTATCTTCACTTTCACCAGTAAATTCTTTAACTGGCCAAAACATATTTTTACCAAGAACAGCCATAAAGAATGGATTTAAAGTCAAGAGAACAACCAATAAAGTTGCAACCCCAACAGCAACTCCGACTGCTGATTGATAAATAGAGAATTTAGCTAAACTTAATGCTGTAAATCCAATTAAAATTGATGAACCTGAGTAAAGAATTGTTTTACCGGCATTACGGAGAGCATCCCTAAGTGCCTCATATTTATCCATTCCTTTACCCAGATCTTCTTTAAATTTATCATACAGCAAAATGTTATAGTCGGTACCAATCCCAAACAATACGATAACCATAAACACTTGTGTAAAGTTAGAAAATGGGAAGTTCGCATGTTCTACCAAATTGGTAACGATTGAGAAAGATGTTAAGAATGACACACCAACAGTTAATAATGAAATTAATGGTACAATTGGTGATCTGAACACAATAATAAGTACGATAAAGATAAATACTACTGTGATAGCTTCTGTCTTCTTAATACCTTCTTGGATTGAAGTTGAGAATGCATTTTGTAAAATATCTGCACCTGTTACGTAGGTACGAACACCTTGCGTTTTAACAGCTTTAGTGATTTGATCCTCTACTTCACCGATACGACCATGCTTTTTAGAAATATTAAGTTGCATTACCCAAGTAGTGCCATCTTTTGATTGCAACTTCTTTCGTGTGGCAATGTTAGAATCAGGAGCTAAAACATCCGTAATTCCATATTTCTTTTTATGGTTTTCTAAATAGCTGACAGTATTATTAATCGCAGCTTTGTCAGCATCATTTAATTTGCCATGTTCCTTATTAAAAACAACCGCAACTTCATAGGTGTTCTTTTTCTTCTTTCCCCATTGATTTTGGATTGTTTGTGCAACTTCGCTTTGAACATTGCTTGGTAATGAAATCGTTGAATGTTCACTAGTCAATTGACTAACATTTGGCAAAGCGAAGACGGAAATTAGCAAAATTAAAATCCATGCAATTAATGAAAACACATGGTTTTTCAGAAATTTCTGCAATTTTCCTTTCCCCCTATTATTCCTGCAAAACGGCAATTGGTTGTACTAGTCGCAATATCATTTCATGATAATTACGATTGGCCTCATCTTCACTTTCATCAGGAAATGATGATGATTTATCCAAAAAGACATAGCCAAGTACTGCGCCGATTAAGGCATGAGCTGAAATAGTGCTAGTTGTTTTAAGATTTAATTTTTCACCTAATTGAATAATGTTGAGAATCTCTTTATTAATAGCATCATCTTCAGAATATTCATTCAAGTGATATAGAATACTTGATAAAGCCGGATCCTTTAATACAAAGTCACGTGTCACATCTGCAAATTTGAGGAGAGCTTCTTTCCCTGAAACTCCCATCAAATTTTCAATTAATTTTTGATGTAAAACTTTAATTCGACTCGCACCAACTAGAGATATTAATTGCTTACGATTAGATACGTAATGATAAAGAGACTGCGACCTCACGCCTAACTCTTTAGCAAGAGCCGGCAAAGTAGTCTCAGTTAGCCCTTTATCTCGAATTAACTGAATAGCTTTATCAATTATTTTATTTAAATCTAAACTTCTCTTTTGCGTCATTTCCACCCCTCCTTGTCACGCATAGTAAATAATATATCACTACACAATGAAGATTACAATCTACAAACTGTAAATAACTAAAAAAGTAGAAGATCCCTCTTCTACTTTTTCTTTGCCGTAAATGATGCATTTATTGCTTTACCTAATTCATTAAACTTTTTATTATTACTGCTCCATACACTCATACAATATGAATGACCTTGGGTTTGAACAATTGCAACAGCTGAATGATCATCCCCAATTGCATAAACTCCACCATTTATTCCTTTAACAAAATTTGGTTTAGAATTCAAAGCTTGCAAAAGCAAACTAGCATGTTTCTGATTTAAGATTCGGCCTTGATAAATCCTAGCCATCGTTTTTACTAAATCATGGGCTGTAGTCTTTCCATAGGGAGCTTTACTAAAGTTAGCAGACATGGTAGTCTGATCGGCACCTAGTTTTTTGATAATGGCATCGATTTTATCATGACCAACTTTACGAATTAAAGCATTGGCGGCAGTCTTATTACCGCGCATCATTGCCTGTCTTAAAAACGAAATCCCATAAGACATATTAGTCTTGAGCGCTTTTTCACCATTAACACGATCAGATTTCTTAACTTTAATTACAGTCTTAGATGTTAATTTACCCTGTTGCTCTTGTTCATAAATTGCTAAAAGCAGGTATAATTTCATGGTGTCATCCACATTATGTGCCACCTTGGTATTAGCCACTCGGCAAAACTTAGCTGGATTATTTAAATCTTGAACTGCAACTTGATAACTATAATCTTTACCCATAATCTGCTCAATCTTTTGAGCAAGCTTTTTTTGACTACCCGATGCAACTTTCACATGGTTAGCATACTCAATAGTTTTGATTTTAGGTTCTTTTATTTTAGGTTTAGGCTCTTTTACTTTCTTCGTCGGAATAGTTTTACTAGTTTTAGGCTCAATTATATTAATGCTAGAATTTTTGACCCTTTTTAAATTAGCAAAATAAAGTGAAAAAGAAATAATTGTTGCAATCAAAGAGACGATAAATACTTTATTCTTCATTGATTTTTTCCTTAAAAGAAGTGATGCTTACGCATTAAAACTACTAACCAGACCATCAGAACAATCATTAATACAGTAATGATTACCCAATCAAATGGACTATGAATCACAGGAAGATCCACATTCATTCCATAAAAACCTGTCAAGATCGTTGGAATAGTCAACACCAAAGACCAGACAGTTAAGAATTTCATCGTGTCATTTAGGTTATTGTTCATCATATTATTAGAAGTCGCCGATAAAGTTTTCGTTACTTGTTGTGAAATCTGAATCATTTCGGCCGCCTGATTAGATTCAATTAATACGTCATCTAGCCGTTCATGGGCCGTTTTAGTAAATGACAGTTTTGAATGATCTAAACTATGAAGCATCATTAGATCAGTTTGAATGGAACTAGATAAATAAACCAAACTCTTTTCAATGTTGGACAATTCAACTAAATCCTTATTATCAATATCATCAGACAATTTTTGATCTAAACTATTTCTTTCTACATCAAGCTGAGTGACCGCTCTTTGAAAATATTGAGAAGCGTAAAGTAAAAATATCATCAAGAGTTCAGTCACATCTTTAGCTTCAGATAAACGCTCACGCATTGGTTCATCATTAAATTCATCAAAAACATAACTAGTTGATTCAGTATGGAAAGTAAAAACATTTTCCCCCACAACTAAGAAAGTAATTGGATGAGCCGTAAAGTGCTTAATTGTATTAGTTGGCCAAATAGGAACATCATACACCAATAAATGACTATGAGTGTGAACATCGTAGTCATAGTGAGGACGTTCGTGACGGTCAGAAATATAGGAAATAATATCTGGAGTGAAATTGAATTCATCTTGCAATCGATCACTATCTTGCTCACTTAAATTACTGATATCGTACCATTTGTACTTTGTGTCAACGGGAAAATTCTGTTGTCTAATCATCTAGTCTCACCTGCTTTAATATTACTCATCTAATCGTAACATTCATTTTTCAACTTTACTATCTTATCATGATCCGATCTAAAATAATTAAAAAACAGGCCCATTGGCCTGTTTTTCATCTAAATTGTTATTCAGCTTTATTGCTTCCAAGCAGCATCAAATTTAGATTTACCAGTGTTAATTGCATTGTTAACATTTTGATCCTTTTGTGCTACAGAAAGAATATTTTGCATAATGCTGTTCAATTGAGTGTAAGCAGCATTTGAATTCTTTTCAACTGGAACACTGTATAAGTTCTTCATTGCAGAATCAAGCTTAGCAGGAAGTTTAGTACTCTTGTTAGCCTTGTATTCCTTTGAAGTAATTACATTGTTATTTACTGGAATATAGCCAGTAGCATTAGCCCATTGAAGTTGACTTGACTTAGATACTAAGAACTTCATGTACTTGAAAGCAGCTGCTTTTTGATCAGCTGAAGCATGCTTAAACATGTAAATATCAGTACCTTGTTGCATAGTGTACTTACCTGGACGTGCAGCAACATCATAAGTAAACTTGTTGCCTACACCTTGCTTAACGAAGCCTTCACCTGCAGAAGTACCAATAAACATTGCTACCTTTTGGTTAGCAAATGGTCCAGATAAGTAGTGTTCTGAACCGGCAACTCTGAAGTAGCCCTTCTTTATACCATCAGCATAGTAGTTAATAACTTTCTTTGAAGTTGAACCATTGAAGTCAATGTTCTTAGTAAAGTTTACACCATCATCTTTCATTCCTAAAACATAGTAGTTAGAAAGAGAATCGAAGCCTGCACCCACAACCTTATGATTACTCTTCTTGTAGATAGTTTCTGAAGCGGACTTTAATTCTTCCATAGTAGTTGGAACCTTCTTAATGCCATACTTCTTAAACATATCTTTATTGTAAGTTAAAGTTTCAATTGATTTATTAAATGGAATACCATATTGAGTTCCCTTAATCTTAGCCCCATCTAACAACTCAGTTCTAATATTTGAAGCCTTAGCGCTTCCCCAACCCACACTCTTATTGTTAATGTATGGGGTTAAGTTTACAAGCATGTCATTTTGCGCTGCATTCCAAAGCCAACCTGGGTAGGCTTGAGTAATAGTAGGTAAATTATTTGGTGATTGCAAAGTTGAATTGATTTTGGCTTGTAAATCGTTGTATGCACCTTGATTTTCAAGCTTAACAGTGATCTTAGGATTTTCTTTTTCGAATTCCTTAGTCAACTTTTGCAAAGTAGATTGTTGAACACCAACCATACCATGCCAGAAAACAACAGTAGTCTTTTTAGTAATCTTTGATGGAATCTTCTCAGAACTTGATGAAGATTTGCTGCCACCGTTTGAACATGCAGCAGTCCCAATCAAAGCTAAACCAGCAACAGCCGCCATAGCAAGTTTCTTACTAAACTTCATTTGGATAAATCCTCCCAAAATAAAACTAAATAACAAATTTTTTGATTCACTAAAGCACGATAGTTTGACCGCGCTTAGGTAAAATCCGTTCTCCATATGGGTTTTCTTCCAGCTCCGGATGCAATGTGTGCACTGGAATTAAAATTGCTGGTTCAACCTCAGAAATAATCTCTTTGAGTTCTTCTTCATCTGCGTGTCCAGAGCAACGCAAAGCTTCAAACTCAATCTTCTTCTGCGCAAACTTTTCTACAAATGGCTTGTAGGCCGGATCAAAATCTCCTAGCGGTTCCGCATTAGAGTGGATATATAAGCCACCCTCTTTGAGATCATCATAATTTTTGACTACTTGCCAAAGGTATTCATGATCATCATCTAGAAGTTTCTGATAGGAAACTTCCAGCTCCGGATTTAAATCATTAAATCTTTTCTCCTCTGGCAAGTAATAGTAAGGATAATCCTGATCTAGACTGTCTTTTAAAAGATGGGCTCTTTTTGCATGAAGGACAACCTTTCTTGGCGAATCAGAAATGATTCTAAGCAATCGCTCCACATTAGTTGGATAAGTATTAAATGTAATTTGGCGCTTAGGATTTTCTTTTTCTAACTTAACAATTTGCTCAGTAAGCTCAACTTCATTCTTAGGACCGGTAAATTCCTCGCTGTTTTCGTCATGCTTTTCTTCAGGCCAAGAAACACCAGTACCTTCAATAATAAACATATCGCAATGCTTGGCAGCCTTTAAAAAATTATGTACCCAATCTGGATGGTAACCATGTAAACGGATATCGCCCGTATAAGCGATCGTTTTATCAGGAGTTTTAATAATTAAGCCAGTGGCGCCATAGGCATCATGATCACTTGGCCACACTTCCATAATAATATCGCCTACTTGAATTGGCTTCTTATATTCAGCTGCAATTATTTCCCGGGTATAACCTTTGTCATGTCCTGCAGCAGGTAATAAAAAGTCACCATCTTCATTTAAAGCCGGCAATAATTGAGCAGTAATTTTACCAGCATAAAGTGGAATTTCTGGCGCCAAAAGATTAAGTGCCTTACTATGATCTAAATGTAAGTGAGAGATGTAAGCAGCAGCATGCTTCCAACGATCTTTATCAATTTCTTTACCTGTAATTTTAGGATCATAGAAGTTGGGTACATCCCCAATCAATTGATACTTAATCAAAGTTTCAAAATCTTCATCTTCCATACTTAGTTTAAGTTCAGGACGATAAACTTCTCCTAAATCAAACAAAATATGAGAATCATTATAAGCAACTTCAATCATTGGTCCACCAATAGTGGTTAAACCATTATAAAAGGTTACTGTAGTTTTATCCTTTAAGGTCATTACGTACTACCCCTCTAATTATTTGCTTTCTAAAGATAAAATATAGAATCAATATCGGTAAAACGGTTAAGGTTGCAGCAGCGAGTTGCAATTGCGTTTCACTTCCTGAGTCTGAAGTAAATGCAGTTAATCCATTGTTAAGCAAACGCATACTGTCTTCGTTGGTGACAAGAAGTGGCCATAGGAATGAATTCCACCCAGAAATAAAACTTAAAAGTCCTACGGTAAAAAGTCCGCCTTTTGACATTGGAACCAGAATTCTCCAAATATATTCCCAATCACTAGCACCATCAATCATGGATGCTTTATAAATTGTCTTAGAAATTGATCCAAAATAACTTTGTAAGTAATACATATAAAATACAGAAGTCAAAAATGGTAATACCAAACCAATATAAGTATTCAACAATCCCATTTGAGCAATTGTACTATAATTAGTAAAAATAATTGCTTCTCCCGGCACCATTAACAGTGAAAGTAAGATAATTTGAATAAAATGCTTACCTTTAAAGTGCAAGTTAACCATCGCAAAAGCACCTAGTAAGGCGTTAAACAAACTGACAATTGTCGTTACACTTGCCGTTATAAATGTGTTTAAGAAGTAACGTCCAAAAGGTGCTTGAGAAAAGACCTTTGCATAGTTGCTCCATTGTGGATTTTTAGGCCAAAGAGTTGGTGGAATAGTAGTTGTTTCTTGAAAACTCATTAATCCACCTAAAATCATGTAAATAAATGGGAAAACCGTAATGATTGCAAAAATCGCTAAAATCACATAAGCAACAACTACACCCCAGCGAATTTTTTTCATCCCTTAGCGTCCTCCAATCTTTTTCATCATTTTACGTTGTAAGAAAGTTACAAACATAATGATAATGAATAAAACTACTGTCGCAGCCATTGCTACACCTGGAGTACCTACAATTTGGAATTTATTATAAATATAGAATACCGCGGTTGTAGCTGAATTGCCGACCCCTGCTTGTCCATTGAACAAAGCATATACAGAAGTATAAACTTTGAACGCAGCAATAATATTCATCGTCAACAAAAAGGCAATTGTTGGTACTAATTGAGGCATGGTAATTCGCCAAAACTTCTCAGTTCCTGATGCACCATACATATCAGCAATTGTGTAATAATTTGGATCGATATTTCTCAAAGCTCCCATCAAAATAACAATATTGAAAGCTAATGAAGTCCAAATTCCGAAGATAATAATGGTAGTAACAGACATTGCGGGATCATCAATCCAGTTAGGTGCTGGCAAATGAAGGGCCCTTAAAAGAAAGTTAAGCATCCCATAATCACCGTTAAAGATATAACGGAAGACAATACCAATGGCAATAGTGGAAGTTACATAAGGCATAAAGAAAGTAGTTTCAAAAAACGACTTATTTTTTACCTTACTGAAAATTAGCCAAGCAAGCATGATTGAAATTGCTAATGCCACTGGAACCGAAATTAATGCATAAAGGATAGTATTTCTAATTGCTAACCAAAATTCTGGATCATGAAAAATGTATTGATAATTGCTAAAACCAGTCCAATTTAAGTTGATCAATGAGCCACTTTGGAAACTCATTACAAATGCTCGTAAAATTGGATAAATACTAAAGAAAGTTACAAAAATAATGGTTGGTGCTAAATATAGCCACGCCTTTTTTTGATTCTGCTTCATTAGTAGACCCTCTCTCCTTCCGGAGTAAAGATAAATACCCTATCTAATCGCATTTCCAACTTAATATCATCCCCAGCTTTAATAGGAGTTTCAAGATCTACTAAAGAGCGAGCCTGAACCCCGTCATGAGTAAATTTCAAAATTCTTTCTCTACCAATTAATTCAACGTCATCAATATGAGCAGATACATTTCCATCGTTACTTGGCAAAATATTTTCAGGACGAACTGATAAAATATAGTCTCCATCTGTCAATTGACACTTAAAGCGAGCTTGTTGTAAATCATTTACATTTAGTTCAAAATCAGAACCAATAAGTTTACCGTCCTGCATTTTTACTTTAAAGTTATCAATCACTGGATTACCAACAAAGTTAGCAACAAAGTAATTGTTTGGTTCTAAGTAGAAGTTTTGACCTAAATCGTCTTGTTGAATGACGCCCTCGTTGAAGAGAATAATCTTATCTCCAATTGATAAAGCTTCCTCTTGATCGTGCGTAACAAATAAAGTGGTAATCCCAACTTCTTTAACTAAAGAACGAATTTCTTCACGAATCTTTAAACGCAAGCGTGCGTCCAAATTACTCAAAGGTTCATCCATGAGCAAGATTTTAGGTTCTTGAACTAAGGCTCTGGCAATTGCGACACGCTGTTGCTGTCCTCCAGATAATTGACCCGGCTTTTGATTAGCAAAATCAGAAATTTGAGTTAATTCCATATACTTTTCTGCAATTTTCTTAGCCTTATCTTTAGGCATTTTTTGCTTACCAACAGTCAAAGGGAACATTACATTTTGCAAAACTGTCATATGTGGATACAAAGCATAGTTTTGGAAAACATATCCGATTTGACGATCTTTTGATGCAGTATTAACAACAGACTTGCCATCAAATAAAATATCTCCACTTGTTGGATTAAGAAGACCAGCCAAAATATTTAAAATAGTTGTTTTTCCACATCCAGAAGGACCGAGCAAACATACCAAATTACCTTTTTTGACATGAAAGCTAACGTTCTTGATAGCCTGGTGACCGTTGTCGTACACCTTTTTCAGATTCTTTACTTCAACAAACTTGTTATCATTCATAAATTCATACACCACTACATCTTGTTATTGTTACAGAATTTCTTTATCAATTTTAAGCTAAATATATCAAAATCACAATTAAAATCCGCAAAAAAATTCGTAATTTCTTTAATTAGCTTGAAAAATAATTGATTTTTTGTTCAAAAAGTTCTACAATACATAAACTTTATTTTGCAAAAATGGATTTAAATTCGGATTTACAATATATTGTATATCATGATCTACATAAATAAAAAAGACTACTGCTATTCAGTAGTCTTTTTTGCAATTCTGATTTCTATTTAAAATCAAAATCCGAACTATTATAAATTGTCACCACGTTCAAATTGATATTTAGATGAATTTAAGGCTTGACGAACTAAATCACTCATTAAAGTCTTTGTTTTCTTAGTGATTTCATTTGCAGTTACTTCATTAGCAGACGTCAAAAAGCTAGTTAACATATCTCCATGCTTATCTTTTGCTTCTTTATCAATTTCTGAAACTCGACCTACCCCGTAGCTTTGGCATTCATCACGGTAAGCATTAATTTGATAAATGTATTGATGGTAGCGTGGCTCTACCAACACTTGTAAGGTCTTATATAGCCAATATGCACTGTGATCAGGATCCACCGTATGGTCAGCAACTTGATAGTCGGCTGGAGTGTTTTCAATATTAGTGTAGAAAGGAACATATGGAGAATAAGCATAGAATCCCATATTAATCCATTGAACCCCAGCTAATTCTTTTGGCACATCATTTCTAATTTGTAAAATACTTGATTCTTGGTTTCTATCAAGGGCAATTGAACGAAACATCTTTTGCTTCTTTTCATCTCCAGAAGAATAAGTATCCATTGGATCATATTCCGTACCGTTATAGTGGCTTGTCAAAAACTTTTCTACATCTTCAACACCAATTTTCTTTTCTGGAACTCGAGTAAATGGCATTTCTTGACTAGTTGGATCTTGTTCAATGCTTGGATTAAACAATTTTTGACCATACCAAGTTCTTGGAGTGTTGTAAAATGCATCCGCTTCATCTTTAGTACCAAAAATATCACGGAAATTAAAAGCACCATCTTGAGATGGGTTTAGATGATTTTCTTCAACAAAATCACGAATTGTACTTGCATACATAAAGTTGTCAGAATCATCAAAGTCCACATTTTGGATCACCATAATATTTGGACAAATTGCGTATGAATCATCCGGAACACGAGCGGCAACCCATTGGTGACCTGCACCAGTTTCTAAATACCAAACTTCTTCATTATCAGAAAAAGCAATCCCGTTACTTTCGCCAGTACCGTATTTTTCAATTAATTGACCTAAACGCTTAACTCCTTCGCGAGCAGTTTTTACAAATGGTAAAACTAAATAAACCATGGAATCTTCATTAATTCCATCTTTGATGAGTGGATCATGACCTAAACAGCGAGCATTAGTAGCCTCAGTTTCAGTGGCAGACATAGCGACGTTATATTCATTAATTCCTTGTTCGTCCCAACGTCCTTCACTTTCATCCGCAGTTGGAGTACCAGTCCATCTGCAGCCATCTCCTTCAAGATGCATTTTAAAGCCATTATATTTAGAAACATATTCTTCATCATAATGGCGAGCTTTATTTACTACAAAAAGCTTTTCGTTAATGCCACCATAACCATCTTCATCACGGGCAATCATGGTTGAACCATCTAAACTAGCATCTTTACCCACGAGCATTGCAGTACAGCTGTCTTTTTTCATAATTTGTACTTCCTTTACTGAAATAACTTTATTCTTATAGGTATTTTACTACTGTTTGACGATCATCTGACGATCAATTTTAGCCCGACCATCATTATAGTTATAAACACATCTCGGTTGAACGTTGAACAGATAAACATTAAAGTCCAAGCTGCCATCTGTAGAAATTGCTTGTAAATTTATTCCTCGCGCCATTAATTCGTTTCCTCTAAAAATTGGAGTTGCTTGATAAATCACGCGCTTATTTTCTCTCAAAGCCCGGCGCACCTTACTTTCAAAAATTGTTTGAATCTTTTGATTAGAATAAGCCGATTGCGTAAATAAGTTCTTAGGATTATTTTGATCACCAGATTGGTTGTTAGGATTGTAATTACCATCTTGATCGATTCCCGCTGAGATTGAATAAGCAATCAAGTGACCACGATTATAAATTTGAGTGCCATTGCGATGGTTATAATGCCATCCTGTTGGCTGGACAAACTGTCTTACTCTCAAGCTATCGTTTGCAACATTTCGTTTTTCTAGAAAAGCAGTATTTGAATGCGATGTTCTATTTAAACTATCTAAATTAGAATAGATAACTTTGTTAACTTTCCACGCGTTCTTAATCAAAGTGGACTTATTATGATTCACATCAATATATGCGCGATCCCCACTCTTAAAATCAAGCTTAGCTAATTGATCATAATCTGTTTTGGATAAGCCACCATAATAGGTATCCGCTCTTTTAGCGTTATTAACTGTATTAGAAGGACTAGAAGAAAATAGGTTGTTTAAATTAAAATTTCCATCTCTTGAAAATATTCCCCAAGCAATAATAATAATTGCCCCAATAACTGTATAAAGCGTCCCTTGCTTCTTTTTTTGCGTTTTACGTGCCATAAAAATCTCCTTTTTGGATATTTTCCCAGTGTAGTACATGTATTATTTCATTACAACAAAAAAATAAAAGTAGCGATTAAAATCGCTACTTTAACTTAATTTCTGGCCCAATCATCAAGCATACTCAAGAAGAAACTTTCTGACAAACGTTTTATTCGACTCCCATTTTTGATCAATTGCCGCGCCCTATTCAAATCTTCGTTATCTCGCCTAAAGAAATCATGATCTCCCATGATGAGGTAATTAGTCGCCGAATCAACGCTGTCTTGATTTTGCCCAGCCATATTGTCGATCATCTGATGTGCTTCATCAACATCCATATGAATATGACCTGAGAAAACAATATTCTTATTTCGAATTGGATTACGCATTCCTAATTGTTGGGGTGTTAATTTTTCATTAACTAAATCAACATTCTTAATTTGCTCTCTCATTTTTTCAAGCAAATCATCTGTAAAATTCTCTCTAAAATCATCATAGACTTTTTTAGTATCAATTGAATCATCTAATCCGCGGTGTTGTTCAACTTGAGCGATTCCAGCCCGCTGCATACAATCAATTAACCGATTATGACGTTCTCTGGGATAATAAGTTCGCGCAAAACGCATAACATCAACATAATCATTATTTAATTGTTTTAAGTGAAACTTTTCAACTGCGTCATAAATAAAGTTCAAATCAAAATTCACATTATAACCAACAATAATATCATCACCAATGAAATCGCGAAATTCCGACATAGCTTCTTTAATCGGAATACCTTCTGTCATAATTTTTTCTTCGGTAATACCATTGAGTTCAGTAATAAACTTAGGTACTCTATTAGATTTTGGATAAATCGTTAGGTTACTATATTTATCTACAATCTGATTATTGCGAACTTTTATCGCTCCCAGTTCAGTAATTCGGTCTTTATACGGTCTTAGACCTGTAGTTTCAATATCTAAAAGAGTATAGTCATCCAGAAATTTAGGAATTTCTTTTCCTTTTTTGCGCAGCTTATCCTGGGCACCAGACACGTAGAGGACACCATCTTTTACAAAAATACTCATTAAGTTCCAATTCTCCTATTCAGTAAGTTGTTTTAGCAAATTATGCACATCTGAATTCAACACTGCACTTTTTTTCTGAATATTACCGGGTAAGTCCTCTTTCTTTAGATCCACCGTGATATAGTGCCAATTTGGAAATTGATCGACTAGACTAATCATGGGATCAAGAAGTTGAGGACTAGTTTCATCTACCCCTAACTCCAAAACTACCACCTTTTTATCTTCATTAGCTGTTAAGAACCAACGCAAGCGAGCATTTGCATCAGTATCCGGGAAAAAATGTGCATTCAATGGCATGTGGATTTCCATCTCACTATTACAAATTTCACATTTTGGGACCAAACTTTCCAAATCTGGTCCAGCTCCTTTAGCTTTAATAAAGCTCTTCACTACTTCAATATCGCTCTTTTGACCGTGATTAACACCACTAGAACATTGCATAGTCGTCCAATCACCGAACACATTAAAGATTCGATTTGGATTAAAGCCACTATTTTCAAAATAATGCGCAAACGTACTCGTAGCAATAAAATATTGCTTATCATCCAAGAGCTTTTTCAAATTCCCCATATTTTCACTGGGAACATAATTGAGCGTATATTGATTAATTAATTCACTCCAAAAAGCCCATTGCTCGCCCCAAGAATCAAATTTCTTATCTAATGCATCCCCAATCGTATGAACATCATATTTTTCAGCAATTTCGCCAAATTTATTGTCAAAATTTTCTTCACTTAAAATATCTAGTCCCTCTTCTTGAGCAAAACGATTGCCTGCAGTAACAATTACCGCATCCGCATCAGATAACCATTTTTTTGCTTGCTCTACTTCTGTCATTGTTTATCTCTTTTCTTTTGAATAACCAACAAAATGTAATTTACCCTTATTATATTCGCCTAAAAACACGTCACTAATACTATTATAGCCAGCTTTTTCAACTTCTTCTTCAAGCCAAGATTCATTTTTATGAATCAGTTCTAACACATCAATGTTAGCTTGCCCATCACTAATAATTGGAAAGCGAATATTTGCCTCATCGTTTTCAATGACAGTTAGCTGACCATTTTGTTCAAAAATACAATTCTTGATTTTAGCTACAGAATAAATTCCTCGACTACGCAATTTAAACATCAATTCATTAGCCGAAATTCCTGCCCGCATGCAATTATTAACCAAAACTTCCCCATTTTTAATTACCTGAACTGGCTTTCCGTCCACAATATTTCGAATCCAGCTATTATGCTCACGGCCAAATTTTAATAAAAAGACAACGAGTGTCCAAACAATTAATACAAGTAAAAATTGCAAAACCTTAATACTAGGATTATAGATAATACCGCCAATAATCCCACCCAAAACGTAATTTTGTAATTGATCTAAAGCTGTCGTAGGAGCAAGATTACTTTTTCCAAAAAGATTAATTTGGAAAATCAAGGTTAACATCCCAAGAGCAAATTTGATAAATAATTCAGTATAGTCTAATTGCATTTTATTTCCTCACATCAACTTTATGATCAATCACATGGGCCCGATTTAATGTATAAGTATTATTATCAGCATTAAGATTCAACTGATAATCAATATTTTTAGAATCAATTCTCACTATCATTCCATTTTGCAAAGTAGTGGAATTTACTAATACATCATTTTCCGTCACATTATTGTCTCGAGCAACTGATTTAATAAATGGAATAATTTGCGTAGCTTGTGATTTTTGCGAATTAATTTGAGTATATTTCTCATACTGGTTCCCCGCAAAAAGTAATAAAAACAATAAAGCAATTATTCCTAAATCACGATATCTAGTTGCAAAACGATCTTTCAAATATAAAAGAGTAAAAACGATCATTGCACCTGCCGCAATCAGCATCAATACATATAATATAGTTCTGTCACTATTTTGATTATTTTGAATATAGTTAATTGTATAAAAAGTCATAATTCTATCTTGTTAGTGGTTTTTCATCTCGTTTATTATCTAATTTCACATGTTCTGTCACAATAGCAGTCAAAGTTTTGGCCAATAAAAGCATATTCTCAACTGTCACATATTCATAGCGCCCATGAAAGTTGGCCCCTCCATTAAATAAATTCGGAGTTGGGATTCCTTTTTGCGTAATAAAATTACCATCTGTTCCACCACGAAAAGGTACGTGGTTAATTGGTAAATTCATCTTTTGATAAGCATGGTGGACCAAATTCACTACATAGGGATGCTTTTTAATGGTATCACCAGGGGAAATATATTGATCATACATTTTTAAACTAACTCGGCCTTCGCCATATTTTTGATTCAAAGATTCCACGCTATTCTCAATCAATTTTTTATGCTTTAAAAACGAATCTGTATCAAAATCACGAATAATTAAATCAATTTCTGCATAATCAACATTTCCATCATTACGTAAAATTAAGATAAAACCTTGATAGTCACGACTTTCTTCAGGAACAAAATTAGCTGGCAATTGATTGATGAATTCATTAGCAATCAGAGTCGCATTTACCATTAAATGATAAGCTTCCCCGGGATGCACGACTGTGCCTCTGATTTTGATCTTAGCAGCTGCCGCATTAAAAGTTTCATACGCAATATCGCCAGGATTTCCATTATCTAAAGTATAAGAAAATTCTACTGGAAAACGGCTAACATCAAATCTTTTAGCTCCTTGACCAATTTCTTCATCTGGACCAAAAGCAAACCAAATATCACCATGCTTTATTTCAGGATTATCTTTCAAATATTTTGCCATTCCCAGAAGACCAGCAATTCCCGCTTTATCATCGGCCCCTAATAATGTATTACCCGAAGTAGTAATCAAAGTTTGCCCGATTACTTTTTTCAAAGAAGGAAATTCTGTGGCAGATAAAGTATACCCATGACCTAATTCAATATCTTGACCATCGTAATTTTCAAAAATCTGTGGTTGAATATTATCTGCATTAAAATCAGCAGTATCAACATGCGCTACAAAGCCAATTGGTGCAAGCTGTTCTTTAATATTGGCAGCAACTTTACCAACCGTATAAGCATCCTTTTCCGAATATGAAACTTCTACTAAGCCTAACTTTTTCAATTCAGAAACTAACTCTTTAAGTAACTTTACTTGACCCTTTGTAGTTGGTATTGCATTGCTATTTTCATCAGAGCGAGTATTCATCTTTGCATACTGGATAAACTTATTCTTTATATAATCAAAATCATAATCTACCATGTTCAATCCTTCTTTCTTATTTTGAAATTATTTTAGCACAGAAAAAAAGCTACTGACCAAATACTCAGTAGCTAGAAAATCAAAAACTAATTTTTAATTTCTTTCAGACCTTCACGACGTCTTCCCATATTGAACCATGGTGAAACTGTAAATGCCAAAACATCATTAATCACATAAATAAGTGAGTTTACAGCCATCGCTAAGGTAGCATCACCTTCGGCATAAGTTACACCCCAAAGAATTAATTGGAAAATACCACTAGCTGTCCACCAAAAGTATTGGTTATTGTAACGCATAAAGCACATAATCCCAGCAGTAAGAGAAATAGCAAAACTGATAGCATCAATCCATGGACGAGGATCATTAGTAAACTTACCAATCAAGTAACCACTAACTGCATAAACTGCTAAAGTACCAACGATAGCAATAACCCATTCTTTAGCCCCAAACTTTCGCAAGTGGTTCTTAGTATCATCGTTCCATGACTTTACTGAAAGAATAACTGGCAAATCAAGAGTAGCAATATAAGCAATTTGTTCAAAAATTGATAAGTAGTTCTTAGCTTCAAGTCCTGCATAAATAAAACAAGCTGCAGAAATCAACCCAAGCCAACCATTGATTGCTTTAGTAGCGTTAATTGCGAGCACACATAAAGTACCAAGTAAAGTACCAATAAAAGTGATGATAGTGACTGCCGTCATCTTTTGCTGAATTAAAAGTGCAAGTTGAAAGCCAAAAGCAAAAAACCAAAGCATGTAGTTTTGTACAGGCCAGCCTTTTAATTGATTAAAAAGCCAGACAAAATAATTCTCGTTGTTATCAGTATGCATAAAGTCTCCCCATTCCATTCTATGCCCCTAAACACTATATATTGTGTTTGAAGCGAACTTTTTTCTTAAAAACGACATTATCTAGTATAGTAGCCTGATTTTTTAAATACAAGAATTGACTTTTATTTTTATTTTGCTATGCAAAAAAAGAGCAGCTTTCGCCACCCTTTTTTAGAAAAAATATTAATATTGCGAGGCACCTGTTGTTGTATCAGGCTTTTCTTCCTTCTTTTCTTCTTCAGCTTCAGCTTTTGTCGAAGCACCAGTTTTTGCGTCTGGATCTGAATTACGACGGTAAGTTGCACCTGTTGTTGCATCTGGATCTACGACTAATTTTTGACCAGTAGTCTCGCAGAAATATTTAACAAGTGGATATAAATCTTGAACCCATTCATAAATACCAGCGTAATTGCCTTTATCATCTTCAACACGCTTGTAATAATGCAAAACCAATTCTTTTAAATTACCTGTGGGAACTGGCATGTATACATCATCATGACCATCTTGCTTAGTACGAAGGGCATGAACCACTTTTTTAGCTTCAGGAATCACATCTCCCACATTAGGGTGAACTGCACCCATAGTATCCCCAACTTGGTCAGGAGTACGTTTAGCCTTCATCTTATAATTAGGATCGGTTGGACGGTTGTACCATAAAAATTGATTGTTATCATCAACAAAAGTTAATTCCCCAATAGTACTACGAAGCATCCAGTTAAGTTGATCCACTGTCATTAACCCTGCATCTAGTTTTACATAATCGCTACCTTCAGCTGCATGAACTTTTTTAGCTGCTTTTTCGAGCCAATCTGGGTCATTTTTGTCAATTCCCTCAATTGTAGTACCAGCTTCAGACTTTCCTTCGGCCTTGAAATCTTCTTTCATATATTCATCGGGATTCATATCTTTAAGCCACTTAGGTTCTGCCATAATTAAAACTCCTTTGATAAACACAAACTTTGTACAAATCCATTGTATAATGTAAGCTGTTTCATAGCAAGGAAATAGCTAATTTAATTAATACAAGTATATTTATTTTATATAAAAAATCACATTTTTGTTTCTATACGATGCTTATCCAAATGAACAATTTTATCAAACATCGATTTTTCTTTTTCTGAAATTTTATGGGCTACTTCAATAACAGCGATTTTTGGATTTTCAAGTAAAGTTTTATGAATTGCCAAGGATAAATTAGGATCTAACGCACTAGTAGCTTCATCAGCTAACAAAATTGGTCTTTGCGACAAAAGTGCGCGTGCAATCTCAACCCGCTGAATCTGTCCTCCAGATAAATTATTCCCATCTTCGCCGACATTGCTATCTAGACCATGTTCTTTTACCAAATCTTCTAAGCCAGCTTCTTTAATTGCTGCTTGTAATTCTTTATCACTTATTTTTCTACCCAACGTGATATTAAAGCGCAAAGTATCATCAAACATAAATGGCTTTTGATTCACATAGGAATAAAAATTATGAGCCTTTTCCCAGTTGCCTGAAACATTTTTCCGATTGATGATAATCTCTCCATTTTTCGGCTTTTTTAATCCTAACATTAATCTTAAAAGGGTTGTTTTTCCCCAACCGCTTGGAGCCATCAAGAGAACCTTTTCACCAGGTTGAACATCCAAGTTTACATTTTCAAAAATCCGTTTTTTATCTTTATGCGTTACATAAGATAAATCCCGAATTTGCATCCCTTCAAAATCACCTGGAATATGCTTATTATGCTTAAACGTATAGTTGAGAGCCTTCTTAGTTTTTTCCCACATTGGAACTGTAGATTTAACTTGATTAAATTCATTAAAAAGCGTTACAACTGGCGTTATGAAGTTCATTGCCAAGTCAACCATCATTACCAGCGTTCCTACTTCTAATTGGCCCTGCATCATTAAAATACCGCCAATTGTACATGGAATTATAAAACAAAACAATTCAGCAGCAGAATAAATTAATTCCAACGCCCATGCTTGAGTTAAGGACATTTTTCTCAAAGCATTTTCCATATTGCGAGCAGCGTTAATAGCACGGCTCACTATCTTTTCTTGGACATTATATAATTTAGCTGATTGAGCTCCGTTTAAAGAGTCAGAAACATTCTGGGTATAAATTGCATTCTTGGCCGCCCAAATTTTTGATTTTTTGGTAATAACCGGACTGGTAATCATTTGAATTAAGGCTGGCACGATCATTGCCACTACAAAAACTACAGTCATTTGCCAAGAAGAATAAAAAGCAAAACTAATTGCACCAATAAAAGTCAATCCCTGTAAAATCATATCCAATTGAGCATTTACACGATTTGTTTCAATCTGTTTTAAATCATTAGTCAATAAAGATAATCCATTTTTGATATCTGGATTACCCTGATCTACTAAATAAGTTAGATTCGCTCTCTTAAAAACCATATTTACGTCTCGAACAATAGTCATTTTAACCGTTTCATATACAAAATTACTTGCCATAAAACATAATTGACCAAGTCCAGTTAAAATTGCCAAACGGACTAGATGCATGTAATCATGCGATCCCGAAGAAGCAACATTAAGCATAATTTTGATCATATAAGCAACAAAGACAATATTACAGGCTTTAATTGCTGCCAAAATTGTAAACAACACAACTTGGCTTTTTTTCGCATATTTTAAACTCATAAAAACTGCTATTTCCCTTCAAACTTATTACTGGAAACATTATACGCGAAAAGGTAGCAACTTCTCAAATTAGCTAGATATCAACGAATGATGTAGAATGGAAAGAAATGTTGAAAAGGAGTTTGAAAATGAAGACAGGTACTAAAATTATTACTCTAGACAACGGTTATCATCTTTGGACTAATACTCAAGGTGAAGGTGACATTCATTTACTCGCTCTTCACGGCGGTCCTGGCGGTAATCACGAATACTGGGAAGATACTGCAGAACAATTGAAGAAGCAAGGTCTTAACGTTCAAGTTACCATGTATGACCAATTAGGCTCTTTATATTCAGATCAACCTGATTATTCTGATCCAGAAATCGCTAAAAAATATCTAACTTATGAATATTTCTTAGATGAAGTTGACGAAGTTCGAGAAAAATTAGGCCTAGACAATTTCTATTTAATTGGTCAAAGCTGGGGTGGCTTGTTAGTTCAAGAATATGCTGTAAAATATGGTCAACACTTAAAGGGTGCTATCATTTCTTCAATGGTTGATGAAATTGATGAATATGTAGAATCTGTAAACCGTCGCCGTCAAGAAGTTCTTCCACAAAGTGAAATTGATTTCATGCATAAATGTGAAGAAAATAATGACTACGATAACAAACGTTACCAAGATGACGTTCAAATTTTAAACATTAACTTCGTTGATAGAAAGCAGCCTTCAAAGCTTTACCACTTAAAGGATATCGGTGGCAGTGATGTTTACCACGCATTCCAAGGCGACAATGAATTTGTCATTACTGGGAAACTTAAAGATTGGCACTTTAGAGATCAATTAAAGAACATTAAGGTTCCAACTCTTTTAACTTTTGGTGAACAAGAAACAATGCCAATTTCTACTGCTAAAATTATGCAAAAAGAAATTCCAAATTCTCGTTTAGTAACTACACCAGATGGTGGTCATCACCACATGGTTGATAATCCAGATATTTATTATAAACACTTAGCCGACTTTATCCGTGAAGTTGAAAATGGTAGTTTCAAAGGTGAATAACCAATAAAATAGCCCCTAGATTTTTTTGGGAATCTAGAGGCTATTTTTTGATCAAAATTTTCAATAAATCGTAAGTTTATTTAGATTCAAATTTTCATCAGTAATTGTATATTTTTTCAATTCAAAATCAGTGGCATAATTACAATAATATGTCTTCGTCTTTGATGAATAGCAAGCCGTGTAAACTGTGTATTCATCTTTTCCTTGGTTGTTAATGACGCTGCCTTTTACCATAGCGACTGATTTCAAAATATTAAAGAATTTTGCCACATTAGCAGTTTCACCTTTTTGAGTAGGATAATTTGCATTCAAATATGCTACTTTGGCAAATCGAGAAGCAGGAATACTATCGCCCGGTAAACCCAAGCTACCAGTCCCAACACCCCATGGCATAACTTCTTGGCCATTCCAATTTTGAACCGTAGCATCATGAGGACTCAAACCAGTATAATTTCCTAAATTAGTTACTTGCCAGTTAAAATCTGGACTATTAGTTAAAACGCCTAACTTATCTTCAAAAACTTTCATCCCATATTGTTTAGAAACTTCCACAACAATTGCTTCTTTATTATCACTGATAATCCAGTGAAGAGGAGCAACTGCAAAATCTGAATTAATAGCTTCGCTGACTAAGTTTACATTTTTCAAAGCTTCCTTTACTTCTTTAACTGTAGTAAAGTTTTGCGTTACCCAAAGCATAATCTCATAAGAGGCTAAATTAATTTTTCCATCCACTGGTTCTTTACTAAATTGGGCATAATGAGGGAAGTTTAAACCAGCTATTCCCAAACCATCTTCATTAAAACAATCAAAATAAGAAGGATAGCCATCTACTACTATTCCCATTCCAATAACAGCTTTGCTAGTCCTGCTATCAGCTAGGAATTTATATGGTAAGGGATAATTACGTGGCGTAAGGATTACTTTTTCACCATAATCTTGGCCCACATCAAGATTTCTACCAAAATATAAATTTCCTTGATCATCTGTAAATCTTAAACCTGTACACATTTTTAATCCTCCTTAACTTCAGCTTTTTGATTTTGATGTTTAGCAATATAAACTCTTTGAATTTTCTTAATTCTAATTACTGAAATAACTAAAAGTACGAAGCCCACAATTACAAAGGCCATCATGAAGTACCATGCTACTGTAAAACTGGCTTTTCCTTTAATTATTCCAAATAATGGTGCACCAATAGCAAATCCAATAGCATATGCAAGGCCGACATACCCTAACATTACTCCTTGATCTTTAGCACCAAATAAATCTTTCGCCATAAATGCTGGACCAGACATATAGCTAAATACGGCCAAACCACAAAAGATTGAATATGCTATTCCAGCTACTTTGCTTACATGAGACCCATATGGTTGTAAACTTACAAAGATCATCATAGCAATAGATAAAACATACATGCATCCCGCATATGTCATAGATTTAGCTGTACCAAATTTATCGAATAAGATCCCACCGGATACATTACCAATTAAGCAACCAACTCCATACATGGATCCTATTAGACCAACATCTGTTAATGATAATTTAGTATCAAGAAAAGCGGCATAGTCTTCATTTAAAGAAGCTAGTCCTAAACCAATAATCAGAAAGCCCAAGCTAAAAATCCAAAACCATTTCATTTTTAAAACTTGCTTACCGCTCCAGCCTTGGAATTCTTCTGCTTTTGCCTTTTCTTGGGCAGCTTTACTTTCTTTCAATTCTTGTTCGCTAACTACAATTTCATTCTTTTTAGGCGTTCTAATAAATATTGCAATAATTACACCTACAACTAGCAATGCAATCGCAAAAATAAAGAAAGGAGCCATTGAAGTTAAATGGCCAGTTTTAGTATTACCAGTCATAAAGTGCTTCAAGATTGCTTGAGTAGCTGGTTGCAAAAAGATATTACCAATCGAACCACCACAAAAGGCAACTCCTAGGGCAGCCCCACGACCTTTTGCAGGAAACCAGTGATTAATTACCCAAGGAACACCTTGTCCAGAATAAAATGTTGACCCAATCATACAAATGATAGCCGCAATATAAAATTCAGGTAATTTTGTACTAATTCCAAAAATTACATAGGCAATTGCTGAAAGACCAATACCAATTAAATACATTACCCTAAAATTTATCTTTTCAAGACCTTTACCAATAAATGGTGATGCAATAGATGCTGCCACAGCACCAAAAGTAAAAATCAATGTATATGATGCCAAGGTAAAATGAAAAGTATTAACTAATGGGTGTACAAAAAGTGGCTGAATATTTTGAGCAATCCCATATGGAATTGCTTGGGTAAGCATACACAGAAATACCATAAAGTATTTATATGCTTTGCTGACAGTTTTTTCATTACTTGCGCTAGCCATAATAACCTCCTCCTTCTAAATTGTTTTACTTTTCCAAAACAATATCCGACTTATCAGCAACCATTTCTCTTTGTATCTCTTTAATTCTAATGGCTGCAATTATTAATAATATAAATCCAATCGCAACAAAAGCGATAGTGAAGCACCATGCTATTGTAAAATTGGTAATTCCTTTTATTACACCAAAGAGAGGTGCACCGATAGCAAAACCAATAGCATATGCCAAACTAATGTATCCCAAGTTAACGCCTTGTGCTTTTGAACCAAACAAGCTTTTAGCCATAAATGCTGGACCAGACATATAGCTAAATACTGATAGGCCACTTGTAATAGCCCAACCCATACCAGCATACAAACTTATCCTACTGTCGTAGGGATGGAATGAAATAAAGATCATCATTAAAATCGAAATAATTAACATAATTCCAGCATAAGTCATTGATTTAGCTGTACCAAACTTATCGAATAAATATCCTCCGGAAATATTTCCGACAATCCCGGCTATCCCAAAAACAGAACCAATAATTCCTACTTCAGTAAGCGACAATTTAGTGTCTAAAAAAGCGGCATAATCTTCATTTAAAGAGGCTAGCCCTAATCCAATAATCATGAAGCCAATACTAAAAATCCAGAACCATTTCATCTTTAAAACTTGTTTACCGCTCCAACCTTGGAATTCATGAGCAGCCTTTTCATGAGCTGCTTTTTTATTCTTCTTAACTTCTTTTTTGGGTGCCAAAGTCTCAGTTGATTTAGGCACTCTAATGAAAGCAGCAATTATTAATCCAACAATTAATAAGACAGCTGCAAAAATAAAAAATGGAGCCATTGAAGTTAAATGGCCAGTTTTAGTATTACCAGTCATAAAGTGCTTCAAGATTTCCTGGGTAATAGGTTGCAGAAAAATATCACCAATTGATCCACCACAAAAGGCAAGTCCTAATGCAACGCCACGCCCTTTTAAAGGAAACCAGTGGTTAATTACCCACGGAACACCTTGTCCAGAATAAAATGTTGAACCTACCATACATACTATGCCTGCTATATAAAACTCAGGAAGTTTCGTACTTATTCCAAAAATTACATAAGCACCAGCTGACAAAACAATACCAATGATATATAGAAGTTTAAAGTTTACTTTTTGTAATGCCTTTCCAACAAAAGGTGAAACTATTGAACCAACTACCGCACCAAAAGTAAAAATTAATGTATAAGAAGCTAATGTAAAATGAAAAGTATTAACTAATGGGTGTACAAATAAAGGCTGTATTAACTGAGCAACTCCATAAGGAATGGCTTGAGTTAACATACACAGAAACACCATAAAGTATTTATAGCCTTTACTTACAACTTTTTTATTTGTTGAAAGGTTATCAGCCATAACGATACATCTCTCTTTCAAGTCCAAAATATATTATTGTATGCACTTTCAGTATTCAACAAATATTTAGTAATCACAAATAAAACGGCTTATTATGTTATAATCATTAATTTTAAATTATTAAGAAAAAACTAAACCGATTTAAATACTATCTAAATTTTAGATTTATATATGATTTGCATGTATAATTATGTGTATACAAGTAAGCGATTTTACGTAGATATAGGAGAATGTATTATGTCAAAAATAACAACTTTTGGAAAAGTAACAGCTTCAATTGCTTTAGCATCCCTTATGCTAGCTGGATGTAGTTCAAACAATGATTCCCCCCAAAGCAATTCTTCCACTAAAAATAGTTCTAAGGTAAGTTCCACTAAAAGCCAAACTAAAAAAGCAGTAAAAGAAAATACTACTAAGCTTAAAACTCAAGAAATTAACTTAAGTCAGTCTGAAGCTTTGAATAAGTTCAATGAACAATTTAAAGACAAAAAAATCAAAGAAATTGACTTAGAACTTGAAAATAATAAGTATATTTACAAAATTGATGGCTTTGACATGAATAAAGAATATACAGTTAATATCGATGCTAATTCTGGAAAGATTTTAAATACTCATTCCGAGAAACTTGATTTAGACGAACATTTACAAAAAGGAATTAACCTAGATAAAACTATTAGTCGTGAAGAAGCAAGTAAAATTGCTGAAAAACATGCTACAGGTACTAGCCAAGAATGGAAGTTAGAACAGGACAATAATCAAACCATTTGGGAAGTTAAGGTCGTTAGTGCTAACAAAGAAACCGATGTTAAAATTGATGCAATTAATAAGAAAGTATTACATGTTGAAAAAGATTAACTAAAAAAGCTCCAAAATGGAGCTTTTTTAGTTAATCTAATTTTTTAGCTAAAATATAATCAATTTGTGGGTCTTCTCCCACTTGGAATACATGCTGTCCCACCCTAGTGAAGCCATCTTTTTTATAAAACTTTTGAGCAATTAAGTTATGTTCATAAACTCCTAGCCACATATAATCATAATTTTCTTTACGGGCAATTTCTTCAGCTAACTTAATTAAAACAAGTCCTAATCCTTGATGTTGAAACTTTTGTCTCAAATAAATCCGTTCTACTTCCAGAGCGTTGGGTTTTACGTTTTCAGTTTGAGCAGAATTGACATTCAATTTTAGATAACCTGCCACTTCGTCTTTTACCATCAAAAAGAAAAAGCGACTATTAGAATTATTAATCTGAGCGAGCAATTTTTCCGTAGCATAATCTTCTTTTAAGAATCGTGCCATATCCGCAGGGGCAGTATATTCATCAAAGGTAGCCTTAAAAGTTTCCCGGGAAATAGCTTGCAATTCTTTTACATCATTTTCTGTTACATCTTTAATTGTATATTCCACCATCAATATTCTCTCTTTCCACCATTTTTAACAAAATGCCAATTTTGATCGACATTTTGTTCAACTTTACTGAGTAATTTATTTAACTGCTTTCTCTCACTTTGATCTAGTCCACTTAGTGCCATTTGATTCGAGAAACTATTCTCTTTTTCAATTATTTGAGCTAACTTTTTTCCTTTTTCAGTCACAAATAAATGACGAATCTTTTTATTATTAGGATCTGACTTTTTAACTACCAATTCTTGTCTCTCTAATTTTTGAATGCTCCGAGCTACTGTTGTTCTATCCACACTCAAAATTTCTGCAATATGGTCTGAAATCATTCCTGGATTTTCATAAATTCTTACTAAGTATAAATATTGACCTCGAGTGAGTTTCATCTGCTTGAATTCAATGTTGGCAATTGAATCCAGAGCCCTTGAAATTGTGCCAATTTTTCTTAAAGTATCTTTTTCCATAACTACCCTCACTTATCAAAGTTTAATATATTTTTGTTGTAAATACAACAAAAAATATAATGATAGCAGTTCTCTTATGAATAGGGTAATATTAAGAAGAGGAGGAAAAATTTATGGAAAATAATACTATATTCTTAATCTCAGTTTTTTTAGTGATGTTAATTGCCTTAGAACATATTGTAATCTGTGGCTTGGAAATCTTTGCATCCCCAGAAAAGCAAGCCAATATGTTTGATATGCCCCTGGAATATGTTAAAAAACAGGAAACTCGCATCTCTATGGCTAATCAAGGAATTTACAATGGAATGTTGGGAATTACTATCTTACTTTCTTATTTTGTATTTTCAAATAATCCTGCCGTCTTAATTCACGTTTGGCAATTATTAATGCTTTTCATCATTGTCGTAGGAGCTTTTGGTGGATTCACTGCTACCAAGAAAATATTTTTTGTCCAAATGTTACCTGCACTGATTGCTTTAATTTTGCTTTTTCTTTAGTGCATATTAGTGGTAATTTTCTATTAATTCTAGATATAATATAGCTTATAGAAAGTGTATCAGATTTAGAATTGAGAGTAATATGAAGAAAACACTAATTATAATTACAAGTTTAATCATTGGAATTGCAATTGGCCTGACTATCAAGGAATTTTTACCTACTAATCATTCTTATCCGGTTAAAAAAGAAAAAATTTCTTCTATTCATAAAGTTTCTACCACTACAGCTCAAGAAGAAGCTCCGATTATTAAAATTAGTCAAAATCGAGCACTTAAAGACTTTCACCGTCTGTACCCTAACTCTAAAGTTACAGAGATCAAATTAACCATCCAACATCAAAGCTATATTTACGATATTGTTGGTTATGATACTAAAAAAGATTGCACTATAAAAATTAATGCCAGTACTGGAGAAATTTTAGGACAATCTACTTTAAGAAATGAAGATCAGGAAGCGGACACCGAAGAAGATACTTTACAAATCAACAAGCTCGTATCTAGGAAAGAAGCTAGCCAAATTGCAATCCAAAAAGTTGGTGGTGGAGAGGCTCGGGAATGGACTTTAACCGTTACTCCATCTCATACCAACCCAATTTGGACGGTAAAAATTGTTGACCATAATGAAGTTACAAAAGTTAAAATTGATGCTCTTTCAAAAGATATAATAAACAACTAAAAAGACGAGATCCACAACGATCTCGTCTTTTTAGTTTATCTTGATTGGCTATCAGCACGTGATTTGTAAGTACCTTCCGCAGTATTAATAACCAACTTTTCGCCTTCTTTAATAAAGTCAGGAACTTGAACAACTAAACCAGTTTCCATAGTAGCTGGCTTACCACCACCAGCAGCAGTAGCACCCTTAATTTCAGGTTGAGTTTCTTGAACAGTCAATTCAACAGTGGCTGGCAAATTAACGCCGATCAATTCAGTATCATTTACGAATTCCAAATCTACGTTAGTATTTGGAATAAGGTATAACTTATCATCACCTAATTGGTCTGCAGAAACTTCATATTGGTCATAAGTTGCAGTATCCATAAAGGTATAAGTGTCACCTTCACTATAAAGGAATTGAGCTGGCTTCTTAACCAATTCAACTAAATCTACCTTTTCAGTGGGACGCATAGTTTTGTGAACTACCGCACCACTTTTAACATCGCGCAAATCCATTTGCATAACGGTGTTACCCTTACCAGGCTTGTGGTGGTTAGCCTTTAAAACCATAATTAACTTGCCTTCTTGACTGAAGACCATTCCCTTTTTCAAATTAATTGCTTGTACCATTTTTTTAAATCTCCTTCATCACAAAACAACTTCTTTTAGCATGCCAAATTTTGCGCTGGAGGTAAAGCAAACTTTTTAATTAATAATAAATAAATCATGTTCATGATTTTATTATACCAAACTAAAAGTGACGCAGATAAATTTGATCGATTAAATGTCCAGTAGTTTTATGTAAAATCAAACTAGCTCGTTGTTTAGTCGGCGCAATATACTCTCTTAAATTAACTAGATTGATCATCTGCCAAGTTTCTTCGGCAAACTTAGTTGCTTCTTCACGAGGAGCATTCGCAAGCTCATAATAGTAATTATCTGGATTATTCTTATTCATATCCATTACTTTATAAAAACGCTGCATATACCATTTTTCAATTATGTTTTCCTCGGCATCAATATAAAGTGAAAAATCAAAGTAATCACTCGTCACTACTTGTCCTCCGCGAGGGAGCTGTAAAGTATTGATCCCTTCAATAATTAAAATATCAGGATTTTGAACATGACCATATTTCCCAGGAACTATATCGCTTAATTCTTGCGAATAAAGTGGATATACAATATCATCTTTGCCACTCAAGACATCTTTTAAAAAATCGGTCAACAAGGCCATATCATAACTTTCCGGAAATCCTTTACGTGACATCAGGTTTCTTCTTTTCAATTCAGCATTAGGATAAATAAAACCATCGGTAGTCATTAGATGCACTTTTAATTCTGGATAAGTTCTACTAAGCAATAGTTGTAGAAGTCGTGCAGTAGTGGATTTACCGACCGCTACAGATCCAGAAATCCCAATAATAAAAGGTGCAGGTTTTAGATCCCTATGCAAAAATTCTCTTTGTTTTGCTTGACCGCTTCGCTTTTCTTTATATACTAGATGCAAATAACTAATTAAAGTGGTGTAAATTTCATGCACATCCGTTAAATCAACTACATCCCCCAAAGATTTAATATTAGCTAACTCTTCCTGAGTAATCTCAACTTTATTTTTGGGAGCAAGTTTTGCCCATTCATCTCGATTAAAAGCTGTATAATTCTTCATAATTTTTCCTCTTTGTTAATTCTTATCTTATTATAAAAGAAAGGAGAAAAAATATGAAAAAAATAGTTTTATTCGGGGATTCACTTTTTAATGGTTTTACTAACCATCAAAACACTGCTATCGTTACCGATTTATTCAAAGCCGCTTTACCAAATACAAATATCGATAATATTTCTAAAAGTGGAGCAACAACTGTTGAAGGATTGGACTATATTCATCAAATTGATCCAGGAGCTGATCTAGTAGTTATCGAATATGGCACCAATGATTCTTCAACTGGTTGGGGACTCAGTTTAGAAAACTACCAATATAATTTGCTCTCTATGATTAATCAAATTGGAAGGACGCGCGTAATCGTAGTTGGTCCAAGTTTACCTGATCCTAACAATGTCGAAATCAATCAATTTTACCCAGCAGATCATCTAAATGCCTTTAACCAAGTAGCAAAAACTTGTGCTGAGCTTAATAATGCTCCATTCGCAGATTTAATTGCTAGTTTTAAAAAGCAAAAAGACATCTCCCCACTTTATCAAGCAGATGGTCAACACCTTACTCCAAGAGGAAATGCCTTCTTAGTTAATTCCATTGTACCAAGTATTAAGAAAAAACTTAATCTTAAGTAGGATCTCTATCCTACTTTTTTAGTTTGTAATACATCATTACATGTTTGACGCCACCTTCATCAAAGATGTCGCCTTCGGTTCCATAGCCTAAATAATCATAAAATGGCTTCGCTTGCATTTGTGCATGACAATAGACGCGATCGGCTCCTTGATTTATTAAGAACTGGTGCACACTTTTCATCATTTTAGCCCCTAAGTGTTGGCCCCGGGTATCTTTATCTACAGCAACGCGTCCAAACATCCACTTGCCACCCTTCTTAAAGACGCGGCAAGTTGCCAAAGCACAAGTTTGATCATCATTTAATAAATAAACTTGAGTCGCAACTAGATCAGTATCATCTAGTTCGGGAAGAGTGATTTTTTGTTCCACTACAAAGGAATTAATGCGTAATCTTTCTACACAAAAGAGTTCACGCCCACTCATTTCGTCAACTTTTTTAAAAAAGAATTCGTTTATCTTTTCCATTTTACTCACCTAATAATTGCTATTTTTGCCAAACCATTTTTCATTTAGTTCTTTTAATTTGCCATTTTTCTGCAAATTAATTAAACCTTGATTGATCTTTTCACGTAAAGTTTTATCCCCTTTACGCATCCCTACTGCAAACATATCAGCTGGGACTTTCGGATTTTCAATTACCCGATAATTTTCCTTAGTCATATGAGCAATGTAGTAGTTGGCATAAACTTCATCAAGTAAAATTCCCTTAATTCTACCAGCATTCAAGTCCAAAAAAGAATTTGGAATTTGATCATAAAGAACAACATTTTTAGCATGGATAACGTTTTGCTTTCCTTCATACCACTGCTGCGCTGTCGAACCAGTTTGCATCCCTAAATCATAATTCTTCATCTGACTAAAATTATGAATAGGACTATTCCTCTTTACAACCAAAACTTGTTCATTGCGTAAATATGGGCGACTAAAGGCAACTTTTTCTTTTCTTTGAGGCGTTTCGCTATAACCATTCCAAATCAAATCAATTGTACCGTTGCGTAGCTCAGTAACGTTCATTGACCAGTCAATTGTTTGAAAACTAACTTTGATTCCATATTGCTTAAACACCTCTCTGGCTAAATCAACGTCATATCCGGTAAGTTGGCCGTTCTTTTTCACAAATCCCATGGGAACAAAAGAATCATCTAGTCCTACCACCACTTGCTTCTTTTTTTCAATTTTTGACCAAGTATCTTGAGTATTAGCTCTTTTTTGTACACTTTCACATCCCGTCAATCCTAACAAAAGAAAGGGGAGGATAATCATCCAAATTTTTTTCATAGGCTAGCCCTCATTTAACGGTTTTATCTTAAGTACCTGATCCGCCACATTTTTTGCAAAAGTTAAATCGTGAGTAATGATTAATTGTGTCAAGCCTGTTTTTTTCAAATTTAAGATCATTTTCTCTACTTCTTGACGCAAATTAGGATCAAGGGCACTTGTGGGTTCATCATAACAAAGAATTTTTGGTTTCATTGCTAAAGCACGTGCGATTGCGACCCGCTGTTTTTGTCCCCCAGATAACTGGAATGGATACTGATTTTCATGGCCATGCATTTGTAATTTTTCAAGCCAATCTTTAGCGTTTTGATCAGCTTCAGTATCACTTTCTTTTAAAACTAATCTTGGAGCGAGCGTTACATTTTGTAAAACGCTCAAATTAGGAAAAAGGTTGAAATCCTGAAAAACGACGCCCACTTTACCGCGGTCATATTTTTTATTATCAATTAAAATTTCACCACTATTTTGAGTTTCAAGCCCCGCGATAATTCTAAGTAAAGTGGTTTTTCCGGCACCAGAAGGGCCAACAATCGTCATGATTTCACCGTCTTTTAAAGTAAAGGAAATATCCTTTAAAATCGGACGTCCATTAAATTCCTTGCATAAATTCTTAACTTCAAGCATTGCCATTCCTCCTTATCTGTAGTAACTAAAGTATTTTTCAATCTTCTTTTGAACAAAAGCACATAGACTAATTAAGAATAAGTAAATTACTCCTACTAACACAAGCGGAACCAAAGTTACATCTCGCGCCATCGCTACATTCCCAGCTCTTAACAAATCTCCTAATCCAATGACATAAACCAGAGAGGAATCTTTGATCAAATTAATAACTTCATTTCCAATTGATGGCAAAACAATTTTTATTACCTGGGGAATAATGATGTGCGTCATAGTTTGAAAACGACTAAGTCGTAAAACTTGCGCTGCTTCAAATTGTCCTTCACTAATTGATTGCAAGCCACCACGGAAAATTTCTGCAAAGTATGCAGCATAATTAAGCACAAAAGCAAAAAGGGCAGCTTCATATCTTGGAAAGACAATCCCAATAATTGGTAAGCCATAAAAAACAAAAATAAGTTGCAACAAAAGTGGTGTCCCACGCATAATCCAAACATAGAATTCTACTAGCCACTTTAAAGGTTTAATGTTGCTCATTTCCCCTAAAGAAACCAAAACTCCCAATGGCATCGCTAAAACCAGCGTCCAAAAGAAAACTTTCAATGTCATCCAAGTTCCAGCTAAAAGAGCTGGCATAATTTCACTAATATAATTCATCCTCGCACCTACTTTTCCTAATAAAAAAGGTCCTCTTGGATTACTCCAAGAGGACGAAATATCCGTGGTTCCACCTCATCTTTATAGACAACTCACGTCGTCTACCTCGTCAGGTTTATTAGCAAAAATAAAACCCTCCTAGGTCTCAAGGACCTAAGAGGGCGAAGAAATCCGCGGTTCCACCTCATCTTCACAATTAACTCACATTAATTGCCTTAATAAGTTTACTAATAAACCTTCAGCTGTAACGGGCTAAATCCCGGATCTCTCTACTGAGTTTCAAGAAACCAACTCACAGATGTGTTTTCATTTAAATTGCTATCTTATTTCCACCATCAAAGATTCTCTATCAGCGTCATCTAAATTACTTATTCTGTTCTACGTCTTTTATTTTCTAAAATGTTAACTGATGTTAATTTCTTTGTCAACATTATTTTTCAACATAAGTATCAGAATCAACATCTAAAAGTGGACTTTTTTCTCCAATATAAATAATGTCAAGTTCATACATAGCACGAGAGGTAATGGTATAAACTAGCTGAGTTTCATCAACTTTATGATAATTTTCTTTTGATGCATCCCACATAACTACCGCATCAAATTCTAGCCCTTTAGCTAAATATGATGGTACAACTAAGGTGCCCGGCACAAGGCGCTGGTTAGCAGTGGCAATCAGAGTAGCCTTTTCGCCTTTTTGCTTGAGCTGCTCAGCCACTTGCTTGGCACTGGCCAAATCTTTTGTAATTACAGCCGTGGTGCGTTGATTCTCATTATTTTTGTCTAGAATCTTAACTAAAGCTTCAATTGCTTCTTGTTCAGTACTTCTTCCCCACAATGCAGGCTTGGGACCACGACGATTAAAGGCTTCAATCTTTTCACCTTGCCGCAAAATCTGTTTAGTAAAGTCAGTAATCTCCTTAGTTGAGCGATATGACTTAGTAAGCTGCACCACATCAGTTTTCTTAGGATCGAATAAACCAGAAATTTGTTTTAACAAACTACGACTTTCATCTTTAGTAAAAATCGCCTGATTCAAGTCACCCAGCATCGTGAATTTAGCACGTGGGAAATTATACTTCAAATATGCAAGTTGAAATGGCGTATAATCTTGAATTTCATCAATAAAAGCATAGCGCATTTCATAATCGGTTCTACGGCCAGTAATCAAGTCATACAAGTAAAGATAAGCAGAAACATCATTCATATAAATGTGGTGTTTCTTGAAGTTTTCCTTAACTTCTTCAATGTGCTTTTGCCAATCTTCTTCAGAAATATTCCACTTAGAAAGATCTGTCATCTTTGGAACTGCACGCAAAAAGCTTAAGTATTGGGCACGCATATTGATAAATTGATTATGGTTAATTTTATTTGAAACGGGCTTTAGCGCCTTAACAACAATCTTTCGCCCTAAGAACTTCTCTTCTTCTTTTTCTGAACTAAATTCTTGATCAGGACGATCATATAATTCATTTAATTCATCTCGACTTAAACCTTCAATTGCCTGCATTACCCAATTTTTCTTAACTTCAGGAGCAATCTTGCGATTAAGCATCTTAATTAATTCTTCACGTGTTGCATCAATTCGATTGGCTAACTTATAGTTTTCATTGAAAGAATAGTAGATGTCTTTGATCTTTTCTTTATCAAAATATGGCTTTTTCTTATCACGGAAATAAACATTCTTAAAGATCATCCCACGCTTATTAAGGTGTTTAGCATAACGAGTTACTAAGTTAAAAAAGTTGACAGAGTCTTTAAATGCACTAATATTAGTGTCAGAATTCTGATCTTCAAACTGTTTAAATAGACTTTCAACTTCCATTCCTGGCAAACGTCGTGAAACAAACTGCCAATAAGTCATTTGGACCATATTTTGTTCACCCATTTCAGGAAGAACATTCTTTATATAGTCATTGAACAGCTGATTAGGACTAAACATAATCACGTCACTAGAGGTCAAATTCCCACGGTAACGATAAAGCAAATAAGCAATTCGTTGCAAAATGGCACTAGTTTTACCCGAACCAGCTGCCCCTTGAACAAATAATAAATCCGCACTTGTATTACGAATAATCTTATTCTGCTCCTGTTGGATCGTCGTTACAATCGACTTCATTTGGGTGCTGGACTTTTCTGATAAAACTTCTAAAAGCATTTGATCGCCAATTGATTCATTAGTATCAAACATGCTTTCAATTTTGCCATCCTTAATCATAAATTGGCGTTTTTTAGTCATATCAACGGTAATTTCACCTTCAGGTGAGTTATAAGACACTTCACCTAATTTGCCATCATAATAAATGGACGAAATAGGTGCACGCCAATCATAAATCAAAAAATGATCATCGCGATCCGCAAAAGATCCTAAGCCAATATAGATAGTTTCCGGCTTTTTTTCGTTACTTTCCTTAAAATCAACCCGCGCAAAATAAGGCTTCTTTTTTAAGCGTTCAATAGTATCAAGTTGTTTAGCCGAATGTTGCCAAGCATGTTCACGTTCGCTTAAAAGCTGCTGTTGTTGATGAATGGAAAGCGCAGTTTCCATGGAGGTAGAATATCCATCGTAATCAAGTTTTACATCATCAAAGAAATGCGAATTAATGTCTCGAGCTTCGCCTTCTGCGGACTTAATAGAGCTCTTTAATTCCTTTTCTTTATCATTAATTAAGTCCAAAACGTGATCAAGATGCTGTTGTTCACGTTGCTTTTCACTAATTTCTTTAGTCATTTAGTCACCTATTTCTATAGAAAACTTATATTCTATTTTATCACGAAGTAAACTTGTTTTGAGAATTTGATGCTTTCGCTAAATAAATGTAAGTAAAAGTTCATGAAAAATTTACCTTTTTTACTTATAATCTGTAACATTGGAGTTGATGCTATATGAGAAGCTTTTTTCGTTTTATAAAAAATTTACTGCTTCTATCACTCCTTGCCTTTGGGGTTTGGAGTTATCAAAATAATCCTGATATACACACAGCAACCAATGATTCGGTCGCTGTTTTAAAACAAAAAATTGGCCAATTTATTACCACTGGAAATCTTCAGCTCCCACAAGCTGGCGACACTCATACACAAAGTCCAAATAAAACTCAATTCAGTAGTAGCGAATCAGTTACTAAAACATCTAACCGGCGCTGGCCTAACGCAACTGCGAAAGTTTATTTAAATATTCAAAATAACCCAGTTTTGCGGTCGGCATCCATCGACGCCATGAATGCTTGGAATAGAACGGGGGCCTTTAATTTTGTGCAAACTGATAATAAAAGCGCCGCTCAAATTATTATTGGCGTAGTTGATGACAGCGACACCAGTGCTGCTGGTGAAACTTCTACAACGTATAATCCTGTAACTGGCCACTTATTAAGAGCAAAAGTTAACCTTAACCGTTACTATTTACAAAATAGATGGTATGGTTACAACCAAAATCGAATTATCAATACCGCCGAACACGAATTAGGACATGCAATCGGTCTTGACCACAACAACGGTGTGTCAGTCATGTATCCCAAAGGCTCTGTCTACACTATTCAACCAGGTGATATTAAGGCAGTCCAAAAATTATATAAAGAAAAATAATTTCCCTTCTTTAGCTACTTTCACTACAATGTAAGTAGCTATTTTTATTAGGAGAAAAATTATGAAAAGAATTTACATCGTTCGTCACGGTCAAACATTTATCAACCGTTACAATAAAATGCAAGGTTGGTGTGATACGCCTCTCACCACTTTAGGAGTTCAAGGAGCTGATGAAGCAGGTGAACATTTAAAAGACATCCCCTTTGACATTGCTTTATCAAGCGATTTAAAGCGGGCTAGTGATACCTGCGAAATCATCATGAAGCATAATGTAAATAAAGATGAGCTCCAACACATCGCTAGTCCATTCTTCCGTGAACAATTTTATGGTTATTTCGAAGGGATGGATTCTGAAATGGCCTGGAGAATGATCGGAGGTCCTCATGGATACGACGATCGTCATGAATTATTGCGTAAGGAGCGAATTGACACTATTAAAGATTGGATCAAAGAAGCCGACCCATATCATGAAGCTGAAAATGCTCAAGAATATTGGGAACGTGTAAATCAAGGCTTTAAGATGATCAGTGAACTTGATGGTGCTGAGAACATTTTGCTCGTTACTCACGGCTTCACCATTCGCAGTATTGTCGATCATTATGGCAACGGCATCGATATTAGCAATGGCCCACAAAATGCCTCAATCACTCTCATGGATATGAACGACAAGGGTGAAATGAAAATCACCGCTTATAATAAAATGACCCTATAAAAAAAGTGCTCCATTAAGAGGCACTTTTTTTACTTATTATCTTTTAGAACGATTCCTTCATACAGTTTTACTGTGATCAAATAGTAAATTAAGTAAAGAACTAAGAAAATAGTAAATGGAATCCAAATCTTATCATACGGATTTTTAAGCAATGATTTAAAGAACTGAAGTCCAAACAAGACATCGATAATTCCAAGTACTGCTGGTAAAGCAAATAATACACCGATTTCTTTTGCGATTGAAGCCTTCAAAAGTGATTGACGAGTTCCAATCTTCCAAAGCATCTTGTATCTTGGCTTGTCGCTATTTGCTCCAGACAAAACTTTAAACATTAAAGTTGAAGCCAGCATTGCCAAGAATGCAAGTCCTAAGAAAAAGCCCATAAATTCAAAGCCAGAGGCCATGCTAGATACAAAGCGGTAATTCATTGCCTTAGTTGAATTTAATACTGGATTATCATCATTAAGTGAACCAGTAACAGCTGCCTTTTGCAATTTTTCAATATTAGCAAAGTTCTGTCTAAAGTTGTTCACCATCAATAGTTCAACACTCTTATTTTCGCTTCTCAACTGATCATATTGTTTTTGAGAAACAATTTTAACTCCAGCACCTGGATAAGGTGTCAATTGAGTTAATTGGTATTTCATCATTTCAGTCCGAGCTGAAGATCCTTTTTGTAACTCTTTAACATTAATAGTCTTTGTTGAATAAGCTTGTTGACCTTTTTTATTTACATAAAAATTCTGATATTTTAAGTTCTTCTTTGCAATTTCATCTTTTGAAACATAAATAGTTTGCGGATTCTTAGCTTTATTATCTTCTATAAGCTTATAATTAAAGGTTTTGGTTGATTTTACTGAAATCTTTTTTAAATCATGTTCAACTTGCGGGGTCTTTTTATATAAAACTACGTCATAGTATGAAGATTCTAAGGCTTGATCGGCCATATTATTGAAGTTTAGTCCTACGGTAATAGCCCCAAGTGCTAAAGCAAAAAGAAGAGAAACAACTGATAAAATTCGAGTATAGTCAGTTAATCTAAACTTAAGTTGGCCTAGAGTAAATGAATGAAGCTTCTTGTATTCAAATTTTGTATTATTTCTAAGAATGTTAATAATTGTTGTAAATAAAGAATCAAAGACAAAGTATGACCCAATCGTAATTGTGAAGAAGCCAATTGTAATTGAATTAGTCAATAAGACTTGATATTTGGCCATAGCCCAATAACCAATTCCTAAGAGTCCAATACCCAAAATAGCTTCAATAAATTTCCAAACTTTATTATAGCGAAGCTTCACTGGCTTTTGGTCTTCATGAAGTAAGTTAATTACATTTGATTTAACTAATTTGTGACGATTCCAAAGAGCTGCTAACAGGAATAATGCAGCAAAGAAAATAATCGTCCAAATAAAGGCCGGCAAGTAAAAACCAACGAATTTATGGATTTGTAAACCCAATTGATTAATCAATAGTTGTGAAACTACTTGAGTTAAACCTACCCCAATTAGAACACCCAAAATAGTGGCTAAAAATCCAACAATCAGGGTTTCTAAAAAGATTAAAGTCCCTATTTTACCAGTTCGTGCTCCAAGCATCATGTACATCCCATAATCTTTTTGCCTCATACTGAGTAAAAAACTATTGGCATATACAATGTAGACAAAAGTAATAATCGCTAGAAGGGCAATCCCAAAGACAAAGACAAATTGAGTAGTTTTAAAAGCAATTACCAAAGCACCTTTCAAAAAAGTTGAATTGGTGGCAATCGACATAAACATGTAAAAGATTGCACTTGCAAAGGTCAATCCTGAAAACAGAATCAAGTAGTCTTTGAACCGACTCTTAATTCCAGTTAATGATAATTTCCAAAGCATGGTCGATTTCCTTTCTATTAACGTCTACCTAATTCAGCAATAATTTCTTGATAAAATTCTTCTCGACTCTTATCGTCCTTCTTTAGTTCCTTACCGATTTTTCCGTCTTTAATGAATAAAATTCTTTGAGCGTATGAAGCAGAATAAGGATCGTGAGTTACCATTAAAATTGAAACTTGATCATTTTTATTCAAATCATCCATAGTATTCAATAGTTCAGTAGCAGACTTAGAATCAAGTGCTCCAGTTGGCTCATCCCCAAATAAAATAGATGGATTATGCACTAAAGCTCTGGCTGAAGCAATACGTTGCTTTTGTCCACCGGAAACTTCAGCAGGATATTTATCTAAGATTTGAGTGATGTTAAGTCTTGAGGCAATTGCTTCAACTTGGTTGTTAATCTCCCGTGCTTTAACATTTTGAAGAGATAGTGGCAGTGCGATATTTTCACGATTAGTTAAATTATCAAGCAAATTGAAATCTTGGAAGATAAATCCAATTTCTTTACCACGAAAATCAGCCATTTGATTCTTCTTTAGCGTGGTAATGTCCTTTCCATTAATTACAACGTTACCTGAAGTTGGCTTATCAAGAGTGGATAAAATATTTAGTAAAGTAGTTTTACCAGAACCAGAAGCTCCCATGATTCCCACAAACTCACCACGATTCAATTCGAAGTTGATACCTTTCAAAGCTTGGTATTGCTTTTCACCTTTTTTACCATAAGTCTTAGTAAGTTGATTTACTTTAAGTATTGCGTTCATGATAGTCACCTTTTTCATTCTTTTGTTTCGCTGTATTATTTATATAATACACTAATATGATTTTAGAGAGATGTCAATTACTTTTTTTGCATAAACAGCAAAATTTCGCTAGGATAAGAAACAGAAATGAGGAAATAAGCCATGGCACAACTAAATTTTGCTTTTTTAAAAAGTAGTTCACTCTTTAGCAATCAGTACAAAACTGCAAATAAAATTTTGAAACTGTATGAGATTGAAGATTATCGAGATGTAATGGTTAACAGTCGTCTTCTACTGGAAGCCATCGTCAAAAAAATTTTTACTATTGAAAATTTAGATCGTTATTACCCGGTCCATACCGGTAATCGTCGAACTTTGAGAAGTGACACTTTTTATTTACAATCAGAACTTCATTATCCAACTAGCATCATTAATTTGTTTAATGAAGTGCGCAAGTTTGGTAATGATGCGGTTCACGATGAAGATTATTCCATTTCAAAAGGCCAAGCTTGGCGCTGTATTTGCGATATCAATGATATTTTCGTCTTTTTATTAAATACCTATAAAGAGCAAAAATTGTACTATATGCGACCTGATATTGCTATGGATGCGGCTACTCACGCCCGTGATTCTTTCAAGAAAAGAACTATTAAACATCCCATAAAAAAGACCATTACTAGTAAATCTAAAAATCCAGAAGTTAAGCTTGCAAAGCAATACTTAAAACAAAAGAAAAAGAGTAAATTTTCAACTCGCTTACGAAAATTTCTCAAAAAATAAAAAGACCTATTCAGGTCTTTTTTCTAACTTTTCAATTGTTTGCTGATTGTTGATATTCTTAAAAATAGCTGTCGTAAATTCAGATTTTATTCGATGCTTTTTCTTATCTTTCTTAAAGCTATAATAAGCTTCAAACTTAACTAAACTGCAATTCTTGCCCATCGGCAAAATTGACTTAATCTTAACTTTATCTACCATTTTTTTAGCATCAACTTTTTTAACCGTCTTTTTTATTTCTTTATGAAGCTCTTTATAAGATTTATTTTCTTTTCCCTTAGTAAATTGTTTAGGATTAGCCTTCAAAAAATTATTAGCTAAAATTTGAGCAGCTGTTTCATCAGCAATTAATCCTGGCCAAATCGGGTTAACAATATAGTCTCCTTCAGCATCTTGATAAACATCCTTATTTTGATTACCAACATATTGAGAAACATTGTCATAATCACTAATTCCATCTTCACTATTAGCGAATTTTTGACTAATTGTTTGGGGAAAATCGGTTACTTTTTCAGATTTTATAGTTTTGCCCTTGTATTCAGTTTTAACATAAAGCTCCATACTTTTCGCAATTGGATAATTTTTAAACATATATTGTCCTGTCTTACTCAACCTTGCAACTTTATGATCGTTTATATAAATTTCCCCATTAGGAACACTTCTTACCTGAAAAGTTGCAGTGCGAATATTCATGTTAATGTTTTTACTAGACCAAATATTAACTACGGAGTTTGCGCGTAACTTACGCCCAGCAACTTTTGTATTTACAATAATATGGTATCGCCCGGGAAATACTAAGCCCAAATCTTGGTAATAATTTTGACCTCCGCCTTCCAGAGTACCCATATTATTCCCATTTACTACTAAATAAGAATTGGGATGATTGGTTTCAACTTGCGGACGATAAACTTGAACTCGAAGTTGGTACTTAGGGAAGAATAAAAAATGAGTACCTGATTCAACTAAACTAATTTCATTACTTCCTTTTCCTTCGCGTAAATTACTGGTTAATTTATTGAGGGCATTCTTATTTTCGGCAAAATAATTTTGGAGTGGCTTCAATTTACTCTCATTTACATCAATATCAGGATTAGTAGGCATGACATAGCTTGATAAATCCTTTTTTGGATCAGAAATCCCGTCAATGATCCTATCTATTTGGCGATTGCGAGCATAATAATAACTTCCCCAGGCATAAAAGATACCAAGAAGAATAATGATAGAGAGTGTAGTAATAATCAAAATCTTATGTTTTTTAGACCAAGAGGTCTTTTTGTTTTTTAGAATTTTTTTGTTACTCATACAATTTACCTTTTCTCTAAGTCTGTCTTTTTCTTTAGCCTAACAATTATTCCAAAAATTTCAACTTATAAGCAAAAAAGCCTGCATCCCTGCAAGCTTTTTGCTATCTTTGACTAGTACCATCAGCGTAATTTAGTTTTACACCATCAGCCACATTAAAGATATAAACATTGAAATGAACACTATTTGAATTAGTAGATTGCCCTTCCATCTCTACTCCGCGGGCCAAAAGTTCTTGACCTCTAAAAATTGGAGTTACACGGTAGCGCACATAATTATGCGGACTTTCTTTCAAATAATTTGCAACTTGATCTTCATAACGCAACATATCAGGATCATTAAGTTGACGCGTTCCCGTCATCAAATTCTTCAAGTTATTATTTTGACCAGTTAATTGATATCCGATCAAATGGCAACGATTATAAAGCCATCCGCCAGCTACACGTTTATTATGCCAACCAGTTGGATTAACGTGCAGTGGTTCTCGCTGAGCTTTAGGCATCAACTTCTGATTAAGAAGAGCATTCGCTGCAGTAACACGATTTTTATTATCTAGTTCGCCGTAGCGCTGCCATGCTCCTTGGTTTGTACTTAAATCTGATTTACTAAAGCTCGGTTCATTATTGTTAACAGTAATGATGTCTTTACCAGAATAGTTCAAGCTAGCCAATTTAGCTGCACTAACTGATTCAACTGTGTGAGCACCACTATATTTCTTTAGTTGCTTTTGTAATTTAGCAATCTTTTTATCTAAAGCAGCAATTTGCTTTTCAGTAGCTCTATTTTTCTTTTCAATTTTTTCGGCTTTATTTTGATCACTACGATCATAACGATACTTGGTGACAATTTTATCCTTAGCAAAAGCAACAAACTGGGAATTTTGAACTCCAACTAAAGAAACTGCAACAAGCACACCAGAAAGTAGACCAATAATTTTCTTTTTCATTATCTCATTGCCTTTCGATATCCCTGATTAATTGCATCTCGCTCAGAATCAAAGTAAACAGCATTTGCGGAATTCATATGGTAACCTGCTTGCCCTGGAACATGATATATGTGAGAACGACTATTACCAATGATCTTTCCTGATTCACCCGTATATAAATCTCCTTCATGAGAATTACTGTGGTGAGTTTCAGAGTGAGAATCAGAAGTTGAAGAATCTTCCTCTGCTGGCTTTTGTGCTTCTTTTGCAGCTCTTCTAGCTGCGGCTTGTGCTTTCTCTTCCTTAGCGGCAGCGGCTTTTTGTTGCGCCTTTTGTTCAGCTTCTTGTTTTTCTTTGGCTGCTTGAGCACGGCTTAGTTCTTTTTCTAATTTCTCGTATTCAGCTTCTTTAGTAGATTTTTCTTTATTTAAAATTTTTTCTTTAGCTTTAGCTTCAGCCAAGCGAGTAGTTCCAACCTTTTTCACTACATAGTGAACTTTAGGTGAGGCATGACTATCCGCCTCATCCTCATCACTAGCTTGACTTCCAATCGCAAAAACCAAAAAGAAAAAGGCGATGACCACACTTAAGATACTTGACCAGACACCACCATTTTTGCCTTTAAAAACGTATCTTTTCAGTAGATAGTGTGGCAGTAAATAATACCAAAATAGGATCCATAAAATAACTTGGCCCACTTTTTTCCAGTTCATAATCAAATCCTATTCTATTTATCTATAAGACTTACGATAGCCAGCTGCGCGGGCTGCGGCTTCACTTCTAAAATAAACTGCATTTCCCCGATTCATCCGATAAGCATGTTGGCGATAAACATGATAAATATGGGAACGACGATTTCCAATAATTACTGGTCGAGTAGAAGTATAAATCTTTGTCCGATCTAAAACTCGGCGTCTTCTTCTCCTTCTATAGCGGCGGCGAGCAGCTTGAACAGTATGCGCTGTGGGATTGATATTAGCCACTTCTGTAGCTGTTTCTACTCCCACTAACATTGCAAGCCCAATGGCTAAAATTTGCATGAATTTCTTTATTTTCATCAATAATTCCTCCAGAATAGTAGATTTTACCTTTTTAGTTTACTACTTCTTTGGAAAATTGACGCAAAAAAATAAAGCTTGCATTATCTGCAAACTTTAAAACATTGTGCCGACTAAAGTACTGATCACCACAGCCACTGCAATTGGAACTACAGCATCAAGATTTGTCTCTTCAATATGCTGTAAAGTTTTAATGCGATCACTATAACCCACCACAGCTTGATCAACGACTTTTTCAATTTTATCTAGCAAATCATTTTGTTGATGAACAACTTGGCTTAATTCATCTACTATATCCTTTACTTTTCCAGTGAGTTGCTTTTCTTCATCAGGAATATGATCAGTGAAATAAGGTAAAATTGCATGTAAAGATTCATAAGTTTGATATTCTCTTTCAAATTCAATCAATTTTTCAACTAATTCACTTAAATCCGAAATAATCTTTTGAAGATCCGCAATCCCCTTCAACTGATTCCAAATTTGTCCCCTATATTCTTGCCCTTTTAAATCATTAAGATATGGGAAGAAATCATACCCCAATTGTTCTTTATCTACCAATCGAGCATTTGGTTCAAGCGCAGCAGCCACCATCTTCCGAGCATCGGCATCCAAATTAATCCCAGATGTATTACGGTGAATAACATGCTCAATTTCACTAGGATTAATAATCAAACTACGATCATATTCTCGATAAAAGTTTGGATTATCAATTAAGAAATCTTGTTTTTGTGGATTATCACGATTTACAATCACAATTAAACTGCGGATAGCATCTTTATTTAAAATTTGTTCAACTGCATTTGAAGCAAAAAATCCCCGACTTGCAATTTTTAATTGATTATAAATAGCATCTTTATGGAGAGTGATTTGCTTTCTAATCGCTGCCTTATCGAGTTCGTTTTTAGCTCGATAAATTCGACCATCTTCAATATTGCGAGCCTTAGTTTCAATGATAAAAATTCCCGCTGGGGTGATAGCAAGATGGTCAATTTTAGTAGTGACTCCTTCTCCAAGCGGTAAAATCAAATTATTAATGATATAAACATCATCTGATTTTTCCAACTGCTTTACAACTTCAGCTTGAGCAGCATTTAAAGCCAAAATATCACTAAGGTGACTCCAAATTTTCTTTTTAGATTCTCCACCAAACACCTCTACCGGTCTCAAGAACCAACTTAGGTCAGTGAGTGACTTATATACACTATAATTATTTTGTTTTAAGGCTTCTACTTTAGAATAAAGTTTCTCTACTTCTTGGTCATAGTCAGAATAGAGCTCATTTATCGTGCTAATTCCTTCTAAATTCTTATCAGTTAAGTCATGATCAAGTTGCTCAGCAGGATTTTCTTCTTTTCTTTCTTTCATCCGACCAATGTATTCCGCTTCCTTAAGAGATTCAGCTGCTTGATCGTCTGAAATTTTCTTATATTCAAACCAATTATAAGTACAAGTAGGAGTATTTTTCTTGATCTTATCAATTTCCTTAACTTTAGCCGCAATCTCACCTACATATTGATCTTTGATTGCACCAATTTTATCGGTCACATTGTACAAATCATCATATTTTTTCAATGATAAGACAGTTCCACTTTCTCCGTGGAATTCGCGCTTTTTGATATTGCCATCTTCATAAATGGTCAACAAATAACCCGCTCTACTGATAGAAAACTCCCGAACTTGTTCAATTTTTCCATCAAGAGAGTAGACAATTTGATAATGGCGAAAACCGTTTTTATCAAAAATATCCCGAATGAGCAAGTCACCATATTTTGATCTTAAGACGTGATATGCTTGATCACTATCTCCATCTTTATCAAAAATTTCATCAATTTTATCTAGTAAATCGACACGCTTATTTTCTAAATCAAGATATTTAGGATTAAAGTTTCCTTTAGTCTTTTCGATTTTTCCTTGAATTTGTAAAAGCTCGCTATAGTTCTTTTCCACACGACTTCTACGCCAAAAATCGTAGCCTAAATATTCTACCGCTAAAATCGCAATACTAATTACTAAAACCAGCCAAAATCTGCTTCTTCCAAAATGAAGAACAGCAGAAATAATCCCCATAATAATCAGCAAAATAATTAATGGTACCCAAAAATTAGGTCTCTTAGCTTGGATCTTTTTAATTTCATTATCCAAGATTGAAGAGATCTTTCCATTAATTTGTTGGTATTTTTCTGATTCGGCAATTTTTTTATCTCCACTCATCTCTTTTTGAACGGCGATAATCTGCTGATCCAAATCTTTATTTACAGTCACTGTGTTGCTCACTTCCCCGGTTTGTTCTGCTTAATTGCAACTCAAACATCTTTCATCGATCTAATTACTACACTAAAAATATTGTACTTGATTATTAATATCATGACAATTGCGTGAAAGCTATTGCCACCATCTTTTCCAAAAGGTACTTGGTAAAAAAATACTGATTATAATTAGCACAATTCCGCCAATTATTCCGAAAATCTTCAGCACCATAATTATCCGTTCAAAGATTGGCAATCCAAATGGTGCGGTAATTGCCTTATTATAGTAGTATTGACTCACCAAATTATAAAATTGCACACTACTATACCCAAATCGACCAAAATAATCGTCTAAATTAGTACTATTTTTACTATGAACTAAATCATTTAAAGAATACAAAGTACGATTGTTATAGCTAGTTGCATCAGGCTTTAGGTGATATTTATGCATCAAATTAGCCGTATAAATTGCTGCATTATCCATACTTTTAGCAAAATCTGGAGCATTATCTTCTTCTCCTACCCCCACTTGAATATAACGGGTATTGATTTTACTATGAGAATCAGTAGCACTTTTGCTTGGTAAATGCATTTGAATAACACCGTCTTTACTTACATAGGCATGAACGGTGTCAGTTCTTTTAATCGTTTGACTGATTACCACCCCTTCAGGATGATTATGTCGATACTTAATTGGAGCATCTCCTGCAATCTTAACTTTTGTAATCAGTAAATGATGTTCGTTATTTGAATTGATGTATGTATTAATGTTAGGAATTTCGGGGAAAAACAAGCCACAAAAGATGACAATCACTAATAACCCTAGCCAAATGAGACTAAAGCTTCTCCGCCTATTTTCTCTACGTTCTCTCATCTCTAAACAGTCTTCCTAAATATCAGTAAGTTGCTAGCTACCATAATCGCACATTTTTAACCACGAGTATAGTAGTTTTTTATTTTTATGAACAAATATTAATCTCTCTGTTATGTTTATCTGATTCACAAATCCATCTAGTTCTCCTTCTTCTCATTAAACAGCATATTGTAGATTGCCGTTGCATTATCGTTACATCCCTGATACTGATTGATATTCGTTTGCAAAATCACCGCATTCTTGCCATCTTTAGAGATTCGAATAAAACTTGAATAATTATATCCGGCTCCATTTGCCTGATAATATCCCTCCTTTGTATATAAACCGCCACGATATTGTGCCTGATTATTTCCCGGGCCATAAATTGTCTGAATGCTTTGCATTGGCAATATTTTTCCACTTAAAAGTGCCGACATTGAAAGAAATATATCATCATTAGACATTGCAACACTTCCAGCACCCAGCAAGCCATGAATCTCATTCATATCAACTTGAGTACTGCTAGGAATTAGCTCAATTTCTTTAATCTTTTGTGCATCCGCCCAAAGAAAATCCGTGTGCTTGAGCCCGAGCTTATACACATACATCTCATTAAAGAGGTCTTCATAACTGCGACCTGTCGCTTTTTCTAAAATATGACTTAGTAGGACATAATTTACATCTTGATAGTTCCATTTATTAAAACTTTGATCGTCAAAATGCATATCTTGAATCGTCTTTTGAGCATTATCATCATCATTTTTGAAGGGATTATTACCAAATGGCCCCTGCTCAGACAAGCCACTAGTCATTTCAAGCAAATTTAAAATACTAATATTGCCAGCATTAGGTACGTTTGGATAAAACTTCGCTACTTTATCATCTAAGCTCAGTTTTCCCTCATTAACCGCTTGCATAACCATTGCACCAGTGTATGCTTTTTGAACTGAATTAATCAAGTAAGCCGAATTAATATTCCCTTCAGTGGTGTAATTCCAAATTCGCTTACCATCTTTATAAAAAGTTGCATTTCCCTTAAAACCAAAGCTATTCAGCATTTTTTTGATTTGCTTCTTTTGTTTTAAAGAAATCTGATCTTGAGGAGTGGCTCCAGTAATATTTTTTAAAAAATGTGTTGAAACAAATAGGTAACCACAAAAGAAAATATAGATCAGAATTAAAATAAGTGGTAGTTTTTTCTTCATCGTTATGCCCTATATGTGAAAATCCTTATAGTAGTAATTATACAATCTTCTCTATCAAAAAAGGAGCCTTTCGCAGGCTCCTTTATTTTCTAGAACAAACTGTCGATCAACTCAACATCGTTCATTTCAATTCCAGGCAACGATTTCAAAATATCAGCCAACTCTGGCCATTTGCAACTGTCATCTCCATCATCATTAGCAGTATTGAACTGATTATTAATGTTAAATCTTTTATCGATAAAATGCGGATGATTATGAAAATCATAACGGACTGGTTCGACAATATAACCCCCAACATCAAGCAAAAAATGATCTTCATTCATCAAACGGATCATTTTCGCACTTCGTTCAAATCGACTGGACGCCGTTTGCGCCATTGCCAAATCTGTCGTTCCCGTCAAAAGATAGGCACTGCAGTTGCCAATCACACTGGGAGTATTATTGCCAAACTTTGCTTTCAACTGCGATTCGTCTTGAAGCATCATGCAAATTGAAATGTTCCGACTTCTCGCCGTTGCCAAATAATCATCAAAGTGAGGAATCAAGATGTTTTTGAAATCATCTAAGAAAAAGCGCACCTTAACTGGCAAAGTTTTACCTTCAAGCTTGAAAGCAGCATGATACAAAAAGCTAAAAAGTTGTGAATACAGCGTATTAGAAATAAAGTTTTTGGATGGATCAGAATCATCATATAAAATGAAGAAAGCCGTTTTTGGTTTTAAAAGCTGACTAAAATCAACTTGATTACTGCTTAGGAGTCGATCAACTTCTTTTACTCGATAAGGACTCAAGGCCGCACCTAAAATTCCTAAAACACTCCCCCAGGTCCGATCACTACTGTGCAAACCTGCGATTTGCTGCCACATTTTTGCTGCTTCTGAATCTGGCTTTTCTTGCACAGCCCAATTGAATAAACAATCACCAAAAGTCAGATCGTCATCATATTCGTATTCATAATTATAATCTGAATCACCAAGTGATACCAAAACCTGCTCAATATTCTTGGGACTGTCTTCGAGCATTCCAAACAAGCGCACCACTGTACTCATTGTCTGCTCACTTTCTGGTAGAAATTCTTGCGTGAAAAAGATCAACGCTTCCAGCACAGTCATAGCGGCATTATTCCAGAATGGATCCTGGCGCGAGTCAGTTGTTTGATTACCACTGACGTCACTAATCATTACTTGATGAGCAAAATTAATCACATCTAGATTAGATTTCATATTTAAAATTGGATTGTAAGTCATGGAATGCTTCAAGTCCACTAAGTTTAGAACTTGAATTTGATAGCCCATTTTCTTAAGGCTTGCACCCACATCAGCTAAGATATCGCCCTTGGCATCAGCAATCACATAATTAGCATTCCCCTGCAGCACATTCGGCTCAACAAAAGAATATGTCTTCCCAGTACCACTCGTCCCAATGACCAATGTATTATCATTTTGTGCAGAATGATAATTAATAGGAAGAAACACGTTTTTTCCAAAAATCGTGGTATCTTGGTTGTAATTTTCTTGCCAAGGAGTTTCACTTTTTACAGGTTATGCATAATTGGTAAATCCGATTGTATTCATTCAAGCCTCTTTCTAGCTTTCGCAGACTAATTCTAACTAGGACAAACGACGATTTCTTAGCCAATATCACCACCTTTAAGCAAAACAAAAAACAGGGTTAAAAATACATAATCCCGATCTAGTATTAACTTAATATATTCAAATCAAATTACAGCTTACTAGAACTATATTGCATATTTTTAACTCTGCTTTCTAACAATCTTTACTATTAAAATGATAGATAATCAAAAGTTGCACTATCTATATTACTACTGTCCAGGTGAAAAGCAAGAGATTTGGATAATAAAAAATCAGCACCTCAAGTGCTGATTTTATCGAATTATTTTTGTAATTTCTTACTTAAGTCAATGATGTATTTCTTTAAGGCATCCTTAGTTTCAGGGTGACGCAAGCCGTATTGAATGGAAGTTTCAAGATAGCCTTCCTTGTTACCAACATCGAAACGTTGACCGTTAAATACATGAGCAAAAACGCGTTGAGTCTTGTTCATAGTGGCGATGGCATCAGTCAATTGAATTTCGCCACCACGACCTGGTTTTTGTGTTGCCAAAATATCAAAAAATTCTGGAGTAAGCAAGTAACGCCCAATAATTGCCAAATCACTTGGAGCTTTAGCAACTGGTGGCTTTTCCACAAATGACTTAACGTTGTAAAGATCATCGTTGATCTTACCTTCAGGGGCAATCACACCATATTTAGAAACTTCCTCATGTGGCACCTTCATAACGGCTAAAGTTGGCGCATGAGTTTGATTGTAATCATCAATAAGCTGCTTAGTTAGGGGTACCTTGTCACGCATCAAATCATCGCCAAGCATAACGACGAATGGTTCATCCCCAACGAAACTACGCGCACGGAAAATCGCATCCCCCAAACCAGCTGGATGTGGTTGACGAGTGTAGTACAAGTTCACACCTAAGTCGGTAATTTCTTCAGTCAACTTAAGCAATTCAACTTTACCTGTATCCTTCAAATCTTGTTCCAATTCAGGATTTGAATCAAAATGATTTTCAATAGCACGTTTATTCTTACCAGTGACGATCAAAATGTCTTCGATTCCTGACTTCTTAGCCTCTTCAACAATAAATTGAATGGTTGGCTTGTCCACAATTGGTAACATTTCCTTTGGCATCGCCTTGGTTGCAGGCAAAAATCTGGTTCCAAGACCCGCTGCAGGAATAACAGCTTTTCTAACCTTCATATTTTTTCTCCCATTTTTAAATAATTTCCCTTTCATTGTAGCAGAAAAGAAGCAAATATAAATAAAGAAAATTTGGTGTAAATATGACTAAGAATCATTGAATGACTTATTTATATTAATCATCTTTATCATCTAAAGATTTCAAAGCATCAACATAACCATTAACTTCATCTTTTTGGCCTGAATTTACATAATAATCAGACTTCAAACGATCGATAGTATAATGTTCAGTCTTATAGATCCCTTCCGCTGGAGAATGATCATGATCATTATATTTAACCGTTATATTATTACCATCTTGTTTAAACCAGTAGTACGATTGAGGATCGCCACCTGTAGTAATACAATCATAACCTTTAGTCTTCCCATAACCTGAATCATCACTAAAATACATGTGGCCATTGTTTAAATTATCTTTAAACCAGTCACCGTCTTTGAGCAATCCAACAAACACACCTATTAATTTTGGATTTTCAACAGAACTACTGTCATTCGATTTTGATTTGCTATCACTACTCTTTTCGATATTTTGACCAGCAGCAATCGAATTAAAACCATTAATTAAATCACGATTTTCAGTTTCTTTAGCCATAACCTTATCACCATTAGTAGTTTCATCAACTAATACAATGGGTTGATTTTTATGGAAAGCAAAGAAGTAGGTAATGTGACTTGCTCCTTCATCTTTATCATAATTATAAATTGCTACAACATTATAATCAGCGTTTCCCTTACCACTAGGGTCATAAGATAGAGATGCTTTTTGCCCATTTACATACACTCGATTAAAGTCTCTCGGAAATTTTTCTCCAGCGGCCGTAGTTATTTGACCATCACCATCATATTTTTCATATTCTTGGTTCATTGTAGTGGCCCAATCATCTAAAAAGTCGTCAAGCTTATCTTGCTTTTCCGAATTCCAAGTTGAATCGCTTGCATTGGAATCAGAACCAAAAGTTCTATTTCCTTTATCATCATTAGAATTAGTAGTTTTTTGAACTTTTCCTACACCTGTTTGTTTTGTAATGGCACTCTTTTTATGGTTCTGACACGCAGTCAATGTTAACATTGCAGTTCCAACCAAAATTATTTTTATAATCTGCTCCCACTATTTCAAATCAATTGTTAAATCAAATGTTTTATCCATCGACTCATTATCCTCATCTTGAGAAGATGCATCAAATTTCATTCTAATACTCTTTAAAGATGAAGTTGAAGATAACTTCTGGATTGGAAGAGTGATAGTACCTGATTTTTTAATACCGTCATTAATATCGCCATCCCAGTCTTCCATACTATCAGCTTCATGTTGTTCGCCATTAGAATAACTGTATGTTCCTTGAGTAGGATAAATGGAAATATCATCAGCAGCTTTAACAGACATGTAAATTTTGGCAAAACCATGAATGGTAAACTTTCCATCATTTGCAGAATCATATTTATATGGTTTAGCAGTTTGATAAATCACAATTTTATTGATCTTTACATCTCCGCCATCCCAAGAATGATCAGTATAGTTAACACGATAAGTTTTTATAGCTTTAATCTTATAACTCTTATAGTCAACTTTTAATGAATGATTATCTGAACTAGAACTTTGATGGCTATCAAAGGAATTGTTATTTGAAGAATCTCGGAAACTCCCATCTGTCAAAATAAAGAACCCCATTGAGAGTACTAGTACTGAAAGAACAATAATTACCCAAGTAGATGGCGTTTTATACCATGGCTTTGAATTATCATTGGTTGAGTTATTAACTGCAGTTTGATTACTTTCTTCAGTTATATCTTGATAGGGATGCTTGCTATAGCCAGCTTTTCCCCAGGGACACCCAATGGCATATATGATCATCAATACCACTCCATAGATAGTAGCATCGCTGTAATCTAACATTGCAGCATAAAAAGCATTCAATCCAATTACTACAAAAAAGATTACTTTAACTATCAATTCTGCTTTTTTATTTGGGGTTTTCTTTAAAGTTACAAAATACCAAATGGCTAATCCAATTGCCCAAGCTCCATAAAAGTATAAAAATTGTTGGAATTGTCTTACTTTACCAACCCACGCTATGCCCAAAAGTGATTGAGAATAACCTAAAATTCCAATAGCAAAGAGTGCCAGAAGAATCGCTCCCACCAATCTCCTAACATTTAAGCTGTTATTTTGCTTCATTCTTATTCCTCCATAATACTTATAAATAAACAGTTTAATTATAAAACAAAAAGTTATAGCATTCACTATAACTTTTTAGACCTCGTTTCGTAATTTTTATAGTAGATGAGTCTTTTTATGATAAGCTATTAACGGTATTTTAAGGAAGGAGCATCATCCCCTATGACCAGTAAAGATATTGAAAATCTAGAACAAGCAGATCAATTAATGTTTGATCTTGCTAAGAGCACTACCCCTAAAGACGATATTCTAAAAGTAGCTCAACTACTAAAAGAAGCTGGCGTATTACAAGATACAAGCGATGATTTAAAAACTATTGTAGCTGCCTACAATCAAGACGCACAAACCGAAATTAAAAAAGCTCTTCGCCGAAAAATGCGAACAACCGTCACCTTAAATCTCTCAGCACTCACGCCTTATTTAAATAATTCAGATCCCGACATAAGCGCCATCGTTACAGACACCTTAGACAACTTCAAACAATATGGCCAAATAGTTCTCAGATTCAATGAGAAAAAAGCTACTTGGCAAACCGAAAAAAGTACTGCAGATTATCAACAACTCTTCTCTAACTTAGATAATCGCCGTACTAACATCCATAACGCTTGCATCGACAACATCAATATCCTTAATCGTTTAATTGTCGATGGGACTCCTTTTGCTACTTGGGACAACCCCAACATTACGCAAATCAAAGAAATACCCCGCAGCGATATTGGTAATGCGATTTTGGAGTTGTGTGTTAGGAAGTTGATTAATAATGATCAACAAGTATTGAAATGATTAGAAATAATTTTCAACATACAAAAACTACCCCATATGGAAGGTAGTTTTCTCACTAAAGTTCTTAGCACGTCTATTATTCAACAGTTTTATTAGCCTATATAATTGAAGATTCCTTATGCCTATCAATCAAAAAAATTTTACCAAATATGAATTAAGATCCATTGAGTATAGTCAACCAAAAGTTACTCATATGAGACGAACTCATGGACTGGCATTTCTTTTAGCTCAAGACATTGAGGCTAATATTATTATCGCTAGTGTTAACTATGCTATTTTCGATTGTCATAATCTTTCTGCTCTCATAACAGGATAGACGGTAACTCTCATCAGTAAATTTATATCAAGAAATGCAACTATTTTGTATGTGTATACTTTATCGTATTTTTAGTGATTAATTCGATTTATAATGTTCCAGTGTCTTCCGAATTTTCACCATATTATTCTTAGTTGGAGTATCTATCGGATCATTAGGAAAATTCTTTTTAACTCGTCGTACATAAGTTAAAAAGTTACCCTTACCATACTCTCCTCTTTCAGAATAAAGTCGGTATAATTTATCTGATCCCTTATAGCCATTTTTCCTATTATATTTTCGAGCTATTCCAATAGCTTTATGTCTCATGCGATAATAATACTTAGAAATAGCTTTATCTCTAATAACAACTTGCTTACCATCAAAACTAAAACCAAGAAAATTTATTTTATGTTTACTTTCATTTAATTTTGGAATAAATAAATGCCCAATATTTTTTAAATGATTTTTCTTATTTAACTTAAAGACTTGTGTTTTTTCGGACTGTAACTCCAATATTCCTTCTTTTTTCCACTTATCAAATAATGTAATTATCTCTTCAATGTCCTGTTGAGTTTGAGACTGTATAGGTAATATAATTACAAAATCATCTGAATATCGTCTATACATTCCACCACGTGATTGAACAAAATCATTAATTTTTTTATCTAATTCAAGCATATAAATGTTAGCCAAACAAGCGCTAATTGGAGACCCTTGAGGAATTCCTTTTCCTGATTTATTACAATGAATATGCTTTCGATACATTTTAAAAAGTTTTCTAGATAATATTCTATTTTTAGTATTTAATTTTTTTACATCTGCTTTAGTATTTTTTAAATGATTTAAATTTAGAATATCCTTCAGTTCCCAACTATTATATTGGGTAACACTTTTAAAAATAGCATAATAATCTTGAGTTAATGTATTAACTTCTAGTAAGTTACAAAGCTGTTTTTTCAAATATAAATGATCTATTTTATCGAAAAAATCAGTAAAATCACCAATCATTATGTAGCAAGAAGACTGATTTTTTATGAATTTAACTATATTATGAAAAATTTCAATATTGTTACAATGTAAATTAGTCCGATAAGCTACAGGAATTAAATTTATACCTTCTTGCTTCAACCGCAAATTATATTTTTCATTTAGAAGAGCACTATAGTATTGATAAATGCATCTATCAATATGAGCTGCATAACAAATTATACGTTCTTTAACATATTCTTTTCCTTTTTCTTTACTAAATTTCTTATATACAAGCTTATATTTTATAAATGGATAAAAGCCGTGATGTGCAATTTTCTCAGGTTGAGTAATATAATTTCTAACCTTGGTTATATTAGTACGCAAATCAAAATGCGCATACGACTTTTTACTCTTTTGAATAATTTTTTTATTGTTAAACCACGTATCTTTATCCATAATTTATCCTAAAAATTGGGATACCCACTAGCAACGGGGAGCAGCATCCCTAACTAGTGGGTACGGAAGAAAAAACTTATAATTTATCAGCTAAATATAGCAACTTTAATTATAGCTGCTCTATTAAATCCAATTAACTTACATGCTAAGATGGAGTTAGAAGGAGGCGCGCACATGATAACCAGCTTAATATTGTTGAATATCTGTATAATCACTACCTATAAGTTATTCCAAGGCGTAGATCTGCGCCGATTAGTTGTCGAACTGAATCTAGAATTTATGAATAAATTCGGCATAACAGCATTGACAACAATCCTTTTCCATTACGTCTTTTTATCGTAATGCATTTATATAATAATTCATTTTATGAACAATATCAATTTAAACCTCAAAAGATATCTTTTTATAATTGTTTATCAATTTAATTTCACAATCAAAAGTTTAATAAAATTGATAATTAATTTGAATTTTATCAGCTTTTTTACCTATCAAGTTTTTTATCGACATAATACTCCTTTTTATGTCTAAATCATCATGAGAATATGAAAAAAAAGTAATGTTTTGTAACTTAGGAGCCGTAAATAACTCTTTAAAAATTTCTTCATCATCGACAACTTTATCTTCATGATTTGGATAGATATTTATTTGCTTTGAATCTAAAGAATGTCCGATTATTACTATTTTTTCGATTTCATCAATTTTCAAATTATTCAAGTTTATTTTAAATGGAATATAATTATTAGATTTAAAATATAAGTTCATAATCTTAAAGTAAGCTTTTAAACTTTTTTCATTCCGTCGTTTCATATTATAGAACCTATAATTTTTCCGACTATTTATTAATTCATATTCCAAATTAGTTAATCCTTTAATTTTAAAACTATTTCGCAATTTTGTTGTTGTATCCGTTTCAAAAATTGTATAGAGATCGGCAGATTGATTAAAATTTTTTAAAATAATAGAGTTACACGAATAAGCCGGTAATCCTATTAATTTATTGAAATCACGTTTATTACCTTTAATCCTATTATCTATGTCTTTTAAATTTCCTATAGACCAATATTCTTCATTAAGAAGTATATTTTCATTTAATCTACTTAGAATTGAATACATTCCTTCTATTAGTTTATAAAATGGATAATAATAATTAAAATTATTATATGAATTTAAATATGGAAAAAATGTATTAGTAAAACTTTTATCTAAAGAATATTTACTACCATACCAACGTTGAAAGTTTAGAATCTCGCGTTGAATTCTTTTTGATAAAAAACTACCTCTAGGATCTATATCAAGCAAGTATCTATCTCTCGATAATCCCAATACAATATCTCTATTGTTTTTATATTCTTTAATTGATCCATGGATATAGTTAATTTTCTCAGACCGAACTTTAAAAATATGTTCTAAAGTCTGAGTATAATTAAAGTTAATTATACATTGTGCACTATTTAAAATTTTAGAAATATTCTTATGCCTATTTCTAATTTCATTAACCCCTTTACTTTCTAGTTTACTTTCTTCGATATCAAGATAATTTATAAAAGCGCGGACTACTTCTTTAAAATTGCCAAACCAAATATCCCATCCGGGCACTCCTGCACTTCCATTAACTATTTCTTCATAATAGCGATTTTCTAAATCGCTCCAATCTTCGTAGTTATAAATGTCATAATTAACATCAATGGACTTATATTGCGGACTATAGATAAAATCAATAAATCTACTTTTTAACCCTAGATTTAAATCTAAACCATTTCCTATTATTATCAACGTTTTCATTTATTAATTCCTTAACTATATTGACTCTATAATTTCTCCTATTTGATGCCTTATCTATATGATAAATTGTTAATAGGATTTTCTTATAGAATGTCAAACGCTATTATAGAAAAAAAGAGTATACTAAACATAGTTCCAAAAGACTAGTCTTTCAGCAGTTTTTCAATTATTATGTACTAAGCATTTATTAATGAATTGTCTTGGAATAATTATAAAATTGATGTGTGTAGACCAAATTTATAATAGTTGGATTCAAATGATTAGCACATGCAATTAAAGCCACCTTGTCATGCTTATTGAAAGATGGCTTTTTCAATTTGTAAATAGTAGTCAATTGAATGATTTTGAACTTTACCCTAATTTCTTAACATACTTTGAATCATCTCTGTTTCAACAGCTCTGCCTTGACTACGAATTGTATCATCCTTAAATATATTTACCGAATTGATATCTGTTTAGATCTAAGCCTAGGAAAGCATTGAGTTGTTTATAATTATCAAAGCAAGTAAGATCATCAGGATCCCCCCAGAATAAAGCACTATTTAATTGACCAGCTCCTAGAATGCCGGAAATAACTTTGAAGTCATTCAAGCCAATAGCTGTTTATCAAAAAGCCAACCATTAGAACCGAGTATTTATAATTAGTTACTTTTATAATTTAAAGAACCTGCTAACGAAAGGAATACGCAGAGCAATTTCTACAATTACCAAACATAGAACAAATAAAATGGGAATCATCAAAATAGGATAACTATATAGAATGTGAATTTTCATTAATTTACCAATAAAAAATGGATGAAGCATATATATTCCCATAGTTGCTGGAATAATAAATTCAATCACTTTTTTATTACGCGGAGAAAAAATAGAAAAGATTATAAGTATCAATACTGAAGTAAATATAATCAAAGCATTTCCATAATTTGCTTCCGCATAGGGCCAATGAATTATATTTCTATTCCAAGTTGAATATGCAACTACTGCAACATATAGAATTATAGTTACAATACTTATTATTTCAAAATGCTGTTTACAAATTTTTTTAATTTTTTCAAAATGTCTATTTCCAATTAAACCACCCAAAAGATAATATTCAATATATAAATATAGTCTAAAAACTTGGGGTATATTTTGAATATTGGAACTATTTCCAAAATGCATAGAAATGTCAATACCTATGCAGATCAAAGTAACTATCCCTGTTAAAATTAAGTATCCTACAAAGTTTTTTTGTAAAAGGTACCATAGCAATGGAGATAGCACTAACATCATAATAAGAGCCCAAAAAAACCAAAAATGATAGAAATGTTGATTTGGAATCCCTACAAATGCTGAACCTTTCAACTCTTCAAAGAAAACAAAATTATGGGTTATACATAAATGAATTATACTATATATTAATATCCACCCAATTATTATAAAAAGAATATCTCCCACTCTTTTCATAACATAAAAATATGAAATCGTTCTTTTATTTAATACAAAATAACTACTTGCCATGAAAAATATAGGAATTGCAATACTTCCAGCATAATAAACACTTAAGTTAACTATGCTACTTTTAACTATTGAACTTGTTGGTCTTAAAGAATGAAGACATAATACCAAAATACATGCTAGAATTTTAGCTAAATCTAAGCCATAATTTCTATGTTTTCTATTGCTCAATCTATTACTCTCACTATCTTTTTAATTTATTTCCTACTAAATCTCTCAATTGATCTACAAGGGGAGCCCTTAGAATCAATACCATTACTCCATAAATAATGACGCCAACAATGACTTCTAATCCCATCATAGGCCAACTATCTTTCAAATATTGATTCATCCAAAATACAGGAATGAACATAACAATTCCAGATAATAGATACTTCCAAGAACTAGAAAATAATTGCTTATAGTTTAGCAATCCTCTAACAGCCCAAAGTTGATATAAAGTTACTGAAATTTCAGAAATTACTGTAGACCACATTGCTCCATATAATCCCCACGTATGAATCAACGGCACATTCAAGATAATATTTACAAATGCCCCTACTGTTACTGAAATAGTAAAGTCACGTTGATGATTAATTGGAAGTAAGTACTGAACACCAAGAACATTACTCCAGGCAATCATTAAAATTACGATAGATTCAATCATCATAGCTGGACCAACTGGACCATATCCAGGGCCATAGTACTTTGGTACCAAAGTCAATGAAATTGCAGCCAGACCAAACATCATTGGATATGAAACGGCAGAGACAAAATCAAATGACTTATAAAGCATTCGATTGACTTCTCGCATATTTCCCTTTGATACCACATTAGCCACATGGGGAAGCATTACAGTACCGGTGGCTGTCACTAAAGCCAAAATCAACTTAACTAAGTTATCAGAATATTGGTAATAACCTGAAGCAGTTTCACTTATCATTCCACCTAGCATAGTTTTATTTAATTGAACATAAACTTGCGTAGCAATTTGTGGAATGAACAATTCGGCCATTGGTAAAAAATGGCGCCAAGGATCTAGAAGCTTAATATTAATCTTAGGAAGATCTTTTTTGATATTAGGCCATAAGGTTAAGTTACCTAACAATGTCGAAATCGCTAAGACAACAATATATAAAGTTACATCATAAGGCCCCTTAATCAAAAGAAAGATAGCCACCATAGATAACAATTTAACAAAAGAATTCTTTAAGACTGTAACTTTAAAGTTCTCTATTCCTTCATAAAACCAAGAAATATCAAATGCTACTGCAATCAAATTAATAGATTGTGCAACCATATATTCTGGCTGTCTAGTGTAAAACAGCATAAACACTTCAAAAGCAATAATTGCAAGAAGCGTCATTATAGTTTTAACTATTTGAATTTCCCAAAATGTCTGAGACATTTTTCGAGGATTTTCACGCACATAAGCAATTTGTCGATTACCATAATATCCAATTCCCATACTTGCAAAAAGAATAAAATATTGGATTATTGAATTAGTAAAAGCATTCGCACCTACACCTTCAGGGCGCAAAACCCGACTGACATAAGCTGAAGTAATTAAAGGCACTATAATTGCTAAAACTTGATATCCTACATTATAAAGGTAATTTCTGATAACCTTCATCTAAACTAATCACCAAATTCATTATTCACTGCATCAAGCGCCGCCGCAATAACTTGATCCATGTTGTAATACTTATATTGACCTAAACGTCCACCAAAAATCACTTTATCATCAGTATTTTTAGCAAGTTCTGCATATTTTGCATACATGCCATTATTACGATCATTATTTACTGGGTAATAAGGCTCATCCCCACGCTTCCAATCAGCTGGATATTCCCGGGTAATAATTGTCTTATCCTTATCACCTTTACCAAATTCAAAATGCTTGTGTTCAATTACACGAGTATAAGGAATTTCAGCTTCCGTATAGTTAACAACAGCATTTCCTTGGTAATTACCAACATTCTTTTCTTCAGTTTCAAAACGAAGTGAACGGTATTCAAGTTCGCCTAATTTATAATCAAAGAACTTATCGATCATACCAGTGTAAACAACTTTATCGTAATTCTTTAAATACTCATTCTTCTTATCAAAGAAATCAGTATTCAATTCAACGGTAATGTTAGGATTATCAAGCATGTTTTCCACCATCTTAGTGTATCCACCAATTGGAATACCTTGATAATCATCATTAAAGTAGTTGTTATCATAAATTAAACGAACTGGAAGACGCTTAATAATGAAAGCTGGAAGTTCAGTAGCTTTTCTACCCCATTGCTTTTCAGTGTAACCCTTAATAAGCTTTTCGTAGATATCTCTACCAATCAAAGAAATAGCTTGTTCTTCCAAGTTCTTTGGTTCTTTTCCAGCCATTTCTTGACGTTGCTCATTAATCTTTGCCATCGCTTCTTGTGGGGTTTTAACTCCCCACATTTCGCTAAAAGTGTTCATATTGAAAGGCAAATTATACATATGTCCCTTGTAGTTTGCTACGGGACTATTCGTATAACGGTTAAAATCAGCAAATTGATGTACATAATCCCAAACTTCTTTATTTGATGTATGGAAAATGTGTGCACCATATTGATGAACTTGAATTCCATCTACTTCTTTAGTGTAGATGTTGCCTGCAATATGCTCTCTTTTTTCAATAATTGTAACTTGGTTTCCATGCTTTGCAGCCTCATGAGCAAATACTGCTCCGAAAAGGCCAGAACCTACTATTAGATAATTATTTATTTTCATTTTTCTTATTAATTATTTTACTTTCAATATTATCAAGCTGTGTATTTAAATATTTTCCTTGTAATAATTTGTTTTTAATTAATTTAACAGAATCTAGCATTTTATCGTATTTTTTAGCATCTATAGATGAAAGTTTATTAGGAATTTCATCTATAGATGAAATTGTTATACCCACATTATTCTTTTTAACAAATTGAGCTTCTGCTGCCTGATCCCAAATTATTATAGGTATATTGGCAACTAAATACATAGATAATTTATGTGGATTATTGTATTTCAAATAATTTCCAACTAATCCTGTACACGTATTAGATTTTTCACCATCCCATATGAGACCATATTTTCCTTTTATTATACTGCTTATCTTCTCAGAACTATATGTTCCTTGATAATTTAAATATGGTGATTTATCTTTTTTTAATTCATATCCATTACCATATAAATTTATACCCAAATCCCTAATATTATCTGGAATCGTATAAATAAATCTGGATTTATTTAAATTGCCAGCAAAACAAATTGTAGCTTCATCATCAAAATGAGAATCTTTATTTTGATAACTTGATAAATAATCAAAAATTTCTAAATTAAAAATGCGATTACTATTTATTCCACTTTTAATTAAATAATCTGTCATATTCTTATTATGTGAAATAATTGCATATGCTAATTTCAAATCATCAAGATTACTATGATTTACTCTTTCTTCTCTTAAATCATTTATATCATGAACAATTGCTATTAGTTTATAAAATTTTGATAATTTAGAAAATATAGAACTATAATCTATTTTATTATTACTATTCGTAAATTGAGCCATCATAGGATATTGAATTACTATAGTACTATTTAAAGGAATGTTATTCTTAATTTTATTTATAAATAATAATGCCTTCAATTTAAATGCTATTCTATTACCGTGTTTTCTTTCCAATCCTAATTGCAAAGCACTAATGGGAATATATTTTCTTTTCTGCAAAATATTTTCTACGTCATTTCTTGCTTTATTTCCAGCAGTAGTTCCATCAGGATTACGTTCACTTAGGTAATATATACGATTAGATGATTTCATAATTAATTACCTCAACACTTAGAATTTAAAATTCTTTTTGCTAATTTATAATCTTTTTGTAATTCTTTTAAATTTAAATCATTTTTATTTTCAGTTAAATTTAGGTTAAACAATCCTACTTTCTCAGTATTAGGAATCTCTATTCTATGCTTTTCAATTTGTTGATTACATATTACAACAGGAACATTTGAAATAACTTCTACAGTTTTTAACCATAGATCGTCAACGGTTAAATACTTTTTTATCGATGTCAAATCAAATAATAACTTAGTATTTAATATGTGGGGTGGATATAGTACCCCTCCTACTCCTGTAGCTAATAACTTCATTGAAGGAATTCCTACCATAGAAGAACTAAAGATCCATTTTTTATACATCTCAAAATTATTATTATTAAAAATTATCTCATGTGCTCGTCCTGCTACAACACAATTAGGATATTCTAGATGCATACGATATAGTTCTTTTACTAAGTTTTTACTATAAATCATATCATCATCAACTGTTATAACGATATCATCCGGAAATTCTTTCATTGCATAATAATACTTTTTATGTGGCTTGAGATCTAAATCAACAAATTTTATTTCTAAACCATATTTCTGCAAATCTTTAACTGCACTAGGTAAATCTTCTTCTTTTTCATTATTACTTAGATATAAAACCATGCGATCAGGTAATAAAGTTTGTTTTAACAAGCTTTTTAAGCATAAAGCTAATGTAGGAAACCTCTTTTTATAGCTAGTCAAAGATACTATTAATTTTGGATTTCTGTTTTTATTTACAGTAATTGTCCTGAAATTAGTTTGTCTTTTTACATTCGAAATAATAAATGCATTTTTAATAGTTTTAGGGCTTTGCTTCACAGCATGTCCAACTTTTTGTATTAAATTTACCATAAATATATTTTAACTAATCTTTTCTAAAAATATCTCTTGTATAAACTTTTTCTCTTACATCATCAAGAACAGCATTATATCTATTAGCAATAATTGCATCAGATTGCTTCTTGAATTCATCTAGATCATTAACTACTTTACTTCCAAAGAAAATAACTCCATCTTCAAGAGTTGGTTCATAAATAATAACTTTAGCGCCTTTAGCCTTAACTCGCTTCATAACGCCTTGAACTGAACTTTGACGGAAATTATCACTATTAGATTTCATTGTTAATCTATAAACACCAACAGTAACTTGTTTTTCTTCTGCTGGATCATAAGTGTTATTGTCATCATAGTCATAATAACCAGCTTTACTCAAAACTTGATCCGCAATGAAATCCTTACGAGTGTCGTTTGACTTAACAATAGCTTCAATTAAGTTTTCTGGAACATCTTTATAATTTGCAAGTAATTGCTTAGTATCCTTTGGTAAGCAATAACCACCATAGCCAAATGATGGATTATTATAATGGTTACCAATACGTGGATCAAGTCCAATTCCATCGATTATTTCTTGGGTATTAAGTCCTTTACTTTCTGCGTAAGTATCTAACTCATTGAAATAACTTACTCTAAGAGCTAAATAAGTGTTAGCAAATAATTTAACGGCCTCAGCTTCAGTAAAGCCCATAAATAAAGTTGGAATATCTTGTTCTTCTGCTCCTTGTTGTAATAAGGAAGCAAAATCATGAGCTGCATCTACCAAACGTTTGTCAGTTGGATCTGTACCTACAACAATACGTGATGGGTGCAAATTATCATAAAGGGCATGACCTTCACGTAAAAATTCAGGACTAAAAATAATGTTATCTGAATCCATTTCTTTACGAATATGTTTAGTATATCCTACTGGAATTGTAGATTTGATAATCATAATTGCATTAGGATTATACTTCTTAACTAACTTAATAACTGCTTCTACGGCTGAAGTGTCAAAGAAATTCTTTTCACTATCATAATTAGTAGGAGTAGCAATAATTACAAAATCGGCATCTTTATATGCAGATTCCGCATCTAAAGTAGCTTTAAGATTTAATTCTTTATTAGCCAAGAAATCTTCAATTTCTTTATCAACTATTGGAGATTTATGATTATTAATTAGTTCAACTTTTTCTGGCATAATATCTACAGCCGTTACCTTGTTATATTGAGATAACAAAGTAGCCAAACTCAAACCGACATAACCAGTTCCTGCAACTGCAATTTTATATTGTTTCATTTTTTATATTCTCCTTACTATTATTCCAAATAGAGACTCCTTGAGATAAGTAACTACCAAAAATCAATAAAGAAAAATTTAAAGCAGGAACTTGCATATAATTTTCTGTTAATCCCAAGAATGCAAAAGCAATTAAATAAATTGCTCCTCCGAAATTTTTCTCATTTTTGATTTTTATAGTTGAATACCAATACATGACCCAATATGCAATCAAAGTTATTACCCCATAATTAATTATAATATACGCATATGAGTTATCTAATCCCATCCATTGTAAAAAACCATTAGAGCTTTGAGCCATTGATGCACTTATCGTCATCAATGGAGCTCCTAATATGTGTATGCCATATTGATTATAAAAAGTTATCATGTAATATAATCGACCATTAGTAAAACTATTCAGGCTATTATATAGATTGGTTTGAAAATCAGAAAAATAAATCATATAAAAAATAGATAAAGACATACATATTGTAAATGCAATTACAGGAATATAATATGTAATTTGTTGTATCCATTTTGGAAATAGATTTGCTCTATATATTATAATCATTATCATTGACACAACACTAAGATATAGTGCAGCTCTTGAATTAGCAGCCAGATATGAGTAACTTATTATAAATATCCAAATTAATGTATCTCTTATATTCCAACTATTCCATGAGCTATATAATTTAAGAAAAAATAACAACAGAATATCATTACCATAAGTTTGTGCAGTGACAAAGCCCAAAGAGTGCCTTAAAACTCCATGTTGGACAATTGATACATCTTGTAAAAAATTAAGATAATAAAGTATTAATATCATACACATAGATACAAACATACATCTATACAAGATTTTACTTAATTTTTTTAAATTTAACTCAGAAGGATATTCATATATAAATAAATATGGGATTAATAAACTTTTATGTGAATAAAAATATACTCCTATTATAATAGGTACTCCAATTATCAAATAAAGTAATTTTCTTTTATTTATATCTAATATTCTATATATAAATAATCCAATTACAGAAATAAATATAATGGCATTAAGTATATTACTTACTCCAACAAATAACTGTGATTGTCTATTTGAAAAATTAGCTTGTCCTATAATATACAGTACAAGATAGATACTAATCATACTTATATATATATTAGACTGGAAATTTTTTTTATTTTTTTTACTCATATTAACCATTTACTACATTATTTTTTTATACAATGACAAAATATTTTGTGCATTTTTTTTATCGGTAAAATTATTTTTGGCAAATAATTGACCTTTTTCTGCTACTCTTTGTGCTTCCAATTGATTAGTATAAATATGTTCCAAAATATTAGATAATTCTTTTAAATTATTCGGACCATATAAATAACCATTAATACTATCATCTATCAATTCGGGAGTACCTCCACTTCTACTGCCAACAACACAAGCTCCTGATAACATTCCCTCAATTGTTACACGACCAAAGGCTTCTTTTTTTGAACACACACATATTACATCACTTTTTTGCATATACGTTTCAATATGTGACGTATAATTAATAAAATTTACATTTAAAGAATTCTCTTTTGAATATTTTTTTAGAACGTTCAAATAAGATGTTGAAGCACCTATAATATTTATAGTTGTATTTTTTTTGACATTATCTTTAAGATATTTCACTGCTTTTAAAAGATCAAGCTGGCCTTTTTGTGGTACTAAACGTCCTATAATAGAAATTGTCATACTGTTTGAATCCGAAAATATTTTTCTTTTTTTATAGTATTTTTCAACTTCTAATCCATTATATACTACGTGAATCTTATTTGGATTTTTTACAAAATTATTAAATGATCTACCCACGGCATTAGATACCACAACAATTGCATTTGACTCAGAAATAAGATTTTTGGCCTCTTGATTATTTACAAATTCAAGGCCTAAATCATCCCCCATAAATTCACGTATATGCCAGACTAATTTTATATTAGAATTTTTGGCTACTTTCGCTCCCAAAAATGTTGGTAGGCCATTAAGATGAATTAAATTCACTTTCTCTTCTTTTACAATTTTTTTTATTTTTAAATAACTAACAAAATTAATATATTTTTTCACTAACTGCTTGCACTTATACTTTATGTTAATATTTTCTCCAATATTTCTTATCCATGTATCATAACAATATTCTGGAATAACATAATATTTAATATTATAAGCATTTAATTTTTCTTCTATATTTCCATGTTTTTGAAGAAAAACAATTGGAGTAATACCATTTTTATGTAGATTTATAATCATTCTTAACAATGACCAACTTGCCCCAGAATCCATATTTGATGTAGTAGCGAAAAATGCAACTTTTAGATTCAACATTAACTTCATCCTTTTAGTTTTTTTAGTCGTAAATTTTCTTTATTAAGATATATTAAATACAAAAACATAACATTATTAGATTTCAGTAATAATAAGCTTAATTTTACAAACCAAGGATTATACAAATATTTAAACTTCACCTTATTTAAATATTTATCCCTTAATAATTGATTTCTAGTATTTTTTATATCTGTTTTTGCATTTTTATAATTACCACTTCTAACTGCATTCGAAATCACAGTAGAATACATCTGTAATCTATTACTTAAATATCTTAACTTAACTTTCTCATAAAGATTATATTTTTTTAGTATATAAATAAAAACACTATGGAAATACAATTGTTTTTTTAAATCATTGTGAATATATTTATTCATAGCAGAATTACTACGCCGATTATAAAAATATACCGGTGACCCCGAATCCAAAAAAATATTTTTAGTATTAATTAAAACTCTTAACATAAAAATAAAATCTTCGGCTTGAGAAATATTCTCATTAAACTTAATATTATTATCAATTATAATATCTTTTTGTATTAATGTTCTCCAAACAGGTAACCAAATAAGATTTTCACCATTTAAAGAAAAAATGGTTTGGGGTAAAAATTTTTCTCTAATCCACCTATTGTTAAACTTTCCATAATTCCCCAGACTCTTTTTAAATTTTTGTCCCTGATAGATTTCTTCATAATTACTTAAAACAACCTGTACTCTATTTTCAATAGCATCATTATATAAAGTATCTAAATATTTCTCACTAATAGTATCATCATCATCTATAAAAGCAATATATTTTCCTTGAGATATTCTTATTCCTGTATTTCTAGCTGCAGAAACCCCATTACCATCTGACAATATAATTTTATATTCAAATTTTACATTTTTAAATTTTTCTCTAATAGCTTTTATAGTGCTGTCTTGGGAATGATCATCAACTATAATTACTTCAAAATTTTTAAATGTCTGTGAAGAAATATTATTATAAATTCTATCCACAAAGTCATATGAATTATGAACTGGCACTATTAAGCTAATTTCGTAAGTATTCAAGTTAGAATCTCTTTCTTTTTAAAATTAATGCTGGTAAAAACAACAAAACGCTCCCTATCAAATTTGGTGAAACACTTTTAATAGATCTATGGGTTGCAAGTGCAAAGGCAGTTAAATTAATATTTGTTTTTACTTGACCAATAAATTTCTTTTTCAAAGGAAACGAAGACATAGCCTGATATCTAGACTTTAGCAACATAATTGTACTTTTTGGATTTTTTAACCATAATTCAAAAAGATGATTGGTTAATCCATCTTCTTGATAATCACCAAAGTAAAATAAATCATCTTTCACAACAAATTTTCCTTGTTCCATTAATTTATTATAGAGTATCTCTTCACTAATAAATTTTTCAGGCGGCAAGTGTAATGAATTAAATGCTTTTTTTAATTTGTTAGTTTTTATAAATACAGTAGACTCTGGGATACTATACTGATATCTCAAGTCTATAATATTGACCCTATTTGGTAATTTCTTCCAAAATGGTAGTTTATTTGAGGTCGGAGAATAAGTACCTAATTTTCTTGGAAAGACTACGCCACAATCCTTCTCTTCTATATTAGAAGAGATTGTTCTGTATAAAATATCTACCATTTCTTTTGATACAATATCATCACTATCTACTACTAGTGACCAGGGCGTACTTAAATATTTTACAGCATTTTTATATGCATACATTTTTCCGTGATTAGATTGAACAATAAACTCAATCTTAAATTTTGATTTTTTTTTCCAAGTATTCACAACTTTATCAATAGGTTTTTCAGAACCATCATCTATAATAATCCATATAAAATTATCATTAGTTTGATTATTTAACGTTTCATACAATCTAGTTAATTCTTTTAATCTATTGAAAACAGGTGTAATAATGGATACTTTTCTATTCATACAATTTTCGTTTTAAAATTTTATATTTAACAAATTCTTTTAGAGGGATCAATCTATATTTAAATTTCTTAATTAGTGGACTTCCTTTGTACCAGCTAGAAGCATATAAATGTATCCCATGCGTATTGGACGTAATTGTGAGTTTTTCAGTCCCCATTTTTTTAGGAGAAAAGTAATCGGAAGGATAGATAGTAAAATTATCCACTCTTTGTATTTCATTACGTTTATAATCTAATCCATGTTTTTCTAATAATTGCGTTGTTATCTTCACACATATTTCAGGATTAAAATTATTATTTTTATCTGTAAAGTCATGAGCATTGTAGTAATCCAAATTTTCTTTAAGAATGGACATGCCTTTTTCACTAGCAAATCCTACACCTGTATTAACTCTCCCTACTTTTTCAAAAGACATAAAATTCCCTTTTTCAATCAGATCATCTATTGGTTTAATTAATTTCACATCAGTATCCATATAGATGCCACCTTCATTATAAAGAATATCTAGTCGAACATAATCGGTTAAAAATGCGTATTTTTTACTTTTATAAGCTAATTGAGTATATTTAGTTTTATTTACATCATAATTTGATTCGTTCCACTCTTTTATCTTATAATCTGGACAATACTCTTTCCAAGAAGCTATACAATCTTGAATAACTTTTGGCTTTGGATTTCCACCAAACCAGCAATAATGTATTATCTTTGGTATAGACATTTACTTCTCCAATAACTCATCAATAATATCTTCTAATTTGCGATTAAATTTTTTATTATTACTACTTTCACCAGCATTTTTAGTTTTAGCTATTTCATCATAATTATTAATAGTTTCTAAAAGATCACTGGTATCATAAACCGGAATAATATTATTCATTCTTTTAGCTATTAACTTAGTAAAATCAACCTGATGATTATTAACATGCTCATGAAACTTTTCTTGTCTTGGAACCACAATTGGAACTTTTCTAAATTGTAATGCTTCAATAAAACTAGATGGTCCTCCATGCGTAATCACAATTCGCGCATTTTTTAAATTTTCTTGCATTTCATCAAAAGACATCATTTTATGTACCTCACAATGACGTGGGATATAAGTGCTAAATCCAGTTTGAATAATCACTTTTTCATTAATGGCGCCCTCAGATACAAGTTCATCAACTTTTTTAACTAATCTATTAAAAGGTTGTTCATGAGTACCAACAGTAACAAAAATCATCTAATCACCTTAAAAAATACTCCCTAAGTTAATTGCTTTAGGATAGACTTTTTTCATTTCTTCCCATTCAACGATAAATTTATCCGTTATCGGATAAACCAACTTGCCGGTTATTGTAGGCTTATCATAACGATCAAACACTTCAATATATACTGTCTTTGCTCCCATTAACTTTCCAATATAAAAGAAGGGCACAGCAACAGCAGCCCCACTAGAAATAATAACATCAGGTTTTTCTTTTTTTAACACCTTAATTGCAAGGAATGTATTTCGAATCAAGTTCTTAATATTTCGATTAGTAGGATAATGACAACCATACATTTTTTCACCTTTTAACTTACTGCGAGCATCCTCTTTATCAAAAGTTACCCAGAAACGATCCTTATTTTGCCAAAAAGGTTTTAACATGTACAAATGAGTTAAATGACCACCACTTGAACCAACTAAACATACCTTTACCTTCATCATATCTCTCCCTAATACGCACTATTTGGATAAACTACTACACCCACAGTTTTAACTAAAATCTTGAAATCTTCCCATAAGCCAGAATGATTGATGTAGATAATATCAAGCCAGACCATCTCATCAAAGTCAGCTTCATTTCTCTTAGTTACTTGCCAAAGTCCGGTACAACCAGGCATTACTTCCAAGCGTTGCTTATCATAATCAGTATATTCAGCTACTTCGCTAGGTAGAGGTGGACGAGGACCCACTAATGACATATCGCCAATTAAGACATTCCATAATTGGGGTAATTCATCAAGACTATATTTTCTAATCGTATGACCAATTTTAGTGATTCGAGGATCATCTTTGATCTTGAACATTGCTCCATCAATTTCATTTTGCTCTTCAAGTTGTTCTACCATCTGATCGGCATTTACAATCATTGAACGGAACTTATACATTCTAAATGGCTTGCCATCTTTACCGATTCTCTCTTGTGAGTAAAAGGCAGGTCCATGATCTTCGTGTTTAATTCTAATTGCCAAATACAAGAATAGTGGCGAAAGTAATATCAATCCTATACCACTAGCTACTATATCAAATAATCGCTTAATTCCATGATAGATAGGGCGATGATGCACCTTAGCTGGATTAACTTCAAGTTTTTCCGTCACAATCATTTACCTCTCACTCTCTCCTGACTAAAAATATCCAGATTAATTATATTGATTGCGTTAATCAAAAACTACAAATCTTCTAAATCGAATATCTAAAATAGCCAAAACTTCTTCTTTTTCTTTAACGGTCTCCAATCCATTTGCACTTGATCACCATTAATGATCTTGCGTGCATTTTCTTTCCAAGTTTCCGCAAGTTCACTCCCAAACTCGCGCTCCATTTTGTCATATGCTTCACTTAGTTGATATTGACGCCTGGGCAAATCATGTGCGTCAGATGCAAATGTGCAACCTTGACCTGCTTCAATTAATCGGCGTGATAGGTTTTCAACTTTATCACCAAATAATCCTGTATAAGAACTGGCAGTAATTTGCACAAGACAATCTTGTTCGATTAATTCTTGCAGCACTTGTGGCTCTTTCAAGATTCGATTATTTCGCTCTGGGTGAACTATTACCGGGGTAATACCATGTTCATGAAGCTGGAAGATTGTGTTCTTTGCATAAGTTGGCACATCTTCACTTGGAAACTCCAGAAGCATATATTGGCCATCTGCATCACAGAATAAAATATCATCTGTCTCTAAAGCAGGAATAAGCCCACCTGAAAGGCGGACTTCTTGACCTGGAAAGATGGTAAGCGGAATGTTCGCTTCATCAAGCTTTTGCTGATATTGATCAGTTAGCCAAATGATATCTTTCTTGTGATTAGTATATTTACCATTTAGTGTATGTGGTGTTACAACTGCATGAGTAACACCATCTTTTACTGCTTCTCGTGCCAAGTGCAGGGATGTTTCCCAATCTTTAGAACCATCATCAATCCCTGGCAAGATGTGACAGTGAATATCAACTAAGGTCATAATTACTTACTTTCCTCACTTGTGCTAGAGCCACCGAAAAAGCGCGACTTTCTTTTTTCTTGCCCGTAGCCATACCCATAGCCGTATCCGTAACCATAACCGTAACCATAGCCGCTATTTTCAGCGCTTATATCATTCATTACGTAACCCAAGATGCGAACTTTGGCAAATTCAAGCATTTCAACGGCGCGACGAATAGCAACCTTTTGAGTTTTACCTTGACGAACGACCAAAATAATTCCGTCTAAGTGGCTGGCTAATTCTTGCGTATCGGATACTTCAAGAACTGGAGCCAAGTCGATGATGACCAAGTCGTAATGAGCCTTAACTAAGTCAATAAAGGTTTGCATTCTGTGAGAACCGATAAGTTCAGATGGGTTAGGTGGGATTGGACCAGAAGTCAAGATTGAAAGATTCTTAACACCACTTTCCTTAACCACATCTTCTAAATCTATTTCATCAGCATCAGAAGTCAGAACAGTGGTCAATCCCTTGTTATTCTTCACGTTGAAAGTACTGTGCAAAGTTGGACGGCGAAGGTCTCCATCAATTAAAAGAGTCTTGCGGCCAGCTTGAGCATAAGTAATGGCAACATTAGCAGTAACAGTTGACTTACCTTCACTGATGTTGGCAGAAGTGAAGGCTAAAGTTTTGATTTCCTTATCAACACTCATGAAGTTGATGTTAGTACGAACAGTTCTAAATTGTTCTGAGATAGGGCTTTGAGGATCAGCAGCAGTGATCAACTTGGCACCCTTTTTCATAGTTTCGTTAGTACCACGTTTTTTCTTAAATAAAGACATATCTGCTTCTTCCTCCTATACTCGACGTCTCTTGTTCTTCTTATTAGCGTTTTGGTTCAATTGGAATGATGATGAAACGTTAAAGTGAGCGATTTGACCCAAGTTAGTTAAGCCCAAAGTTTCAGTCAAGTAACTATCATCACGTACAGCAGTATCTGATAATTCACGAATCATAATTACTGCAAATGAAAGTACAAGTCCAATTACAAATCCGGCTAGAGTGAACAATCTTACATTTGGTGAAGATTGAACACCCTTAGCAGCAGGGGCTACAATTGTAACGTTGTTAACGTTCATAATTGACTTGATGCGGTCTCTAAATACTTCTGCTACAGCGTTAGCTTCAGCTTTTGACTTATCTGGCGTATCAGCTTTGGCATTAATAGTAAAGACTTGTGATTGTTGTTGAGTAGCTACTGAAACACTCTTAGCAAGTTGCTTTGCACTAACACTGTAAGCCTTACCTGAACGATCGATTACAGCTGGTTGAGCTTTTTTAATTAAACGACGCGTACCGTCAGCTTCAGTTCTATATTTTGCAGGTTGAGCTTTTTTAACTACTCGAGTTGGATTTGCCAAACGGTTAGAAGCTTCTTGCAAGATTACATGACTAGTTACAATATCTTTATAGGTAGTAACTAATTGCATGTTAGCTTGTTGAGTAGTATAAGCAGCGTTTGGATCGTTCTTGTTAGCTTTTTGGTTAACTAAGACTTGAGCTGAAGAGGTATACTTTGGAGAAATGATAAAGCTGGCAACTCCCCAGCCAACAAATGCTAAACCTACACTCCAAAGGATCAATGCCCAAATATGCTTACGGCAAATGCGAATTAATTGCGTTAAATCAATTGTATTTGTATTATTATTTTGTTGTTCCATCAAACCTATCCTTAATTCATATTGTAGCCTGTATCATCCTTGGCTACTGTTACTTTTTGAAGTTCAAGATTTTCTCTTAATCGGTCAGATACGCGTTGGCGTTCCTTACGACTAATTACTTCGATTTCCATATTGCCAAACTTAGGGTTGTCAGTTGACTTACTTACACCTTGTGCGTGATCTGGAACCACATGATCAGTTGCTTTTCTGTAGTCCATTCCGATCTTGTACATTTGGTTCATTGTTAAGTCAGTTTGCATTTCGTCAGCAATTGAATTCAAGAACTTAGTATTAAGAAGAGTTGTTGGTGAAACAGATTTCTTAAGAAGTGCCATAACTACTCTTCTGTCACGATCTTGTCTACCATAGTCTTGACGTGGGTCGCCGTGTCTCAATTGTGAGAAGGCAAGGGCTTTTTTACCATTCATATGGTAAGTCTTACCCTTTTCAAAGTGGTAACCCATGTTGTCAAAGGTAAGTGGAGAAGTTACATCAATTCCACCTACTTGATCGATAGCTTTCTTAAGACCACCCATGTTGATTAAGATGTAACCATCAATTGGAACACTGTAATACTTATCAAGTGTCTTCATTGTTTGGCTTACTCCACCTAAAGTATAAGCTGAGTTGATCTTAGTTACGCCATATTGTTTAAAGTCAGGGAAGATTGCGGCGGAGTCACGTGGAATCGACATGATGTCGGTGGTGTTCTTTTTAGGGTTGATTGACATCATCATCATGGTGTCGGTTCTACCCTTCCAGTGACGGCCCATTGCACCCGTATCAATACCTAATAGCAAGATATTGATTGGTTTCTTTTCTTGTAGTAAAGTATCTAAATCTCGTCCCTTATTGCTCTTAGTCTTTTTAGCAACCGGTGTGTACATATTGTTGGTTGTATCACGTAAATTCTTGTACATCATTCCGGCAACAAAAATACCAGCAACAACTACTATACCGATCACAATCCAGAAGATTCGCCAAAACTTGCGGCGACGTCTTCGATGATGATGACGATGGTGATGTTGCTGGGTTTGATTTTGTTTATTATCTTCTGCCATACTCTATCCCCTTAGTTCAATAGTTTTTCAGAATCTCTATAATTATATATCGTTATTGGTCGTTTGACCACCCCGTTAACCCTTTACATACAGAATAAAGTGTCAATTTTCAATTAAAACAAGGAAAATAAACACATTTTTTACAATTTCTTCCTTATTATTATTGACTGTAATACAATTAAGTTACAAATTTACATAGAAAGCAGGCGAAAAAATGATCGATAATCGACCAAAAACAACAAAAGCCTTCATTGCAGGCGTTAACTTAAACGATCCTAACTTTGACTATTATATGACTGAGCTTGCTGATTTAACTGAAGCAAATAACATGGAAGTTGTTGGCCGCGCTGAACAAAAAGCCGAGAATATTGTCGCTGGAACTTATTTTGGTGTTGGTAAAATTAACCAAATTAAGTCCATGGCTCAAGGACTCAAGGCGAAGGTATTGGTTTTAAATGATGAATTGAGTCCAGTTCAAATCCGCAATTTGGAAAAAATGACCAAGTTACGCGTCATTGATCGAACCGAATTAATTTTGGAAATTTTTGCTAGTCGTGCCCGCACCAAGCAGGCCAAGCTTCAAGTGGCATTGGCTCGCTTACAATATGAGTTGCCACGTTTGCACCCGTCTGAGAACAACTTGGACCAGCAGCGCGGGGGCGGAATGAGCAACCGTGGTGCCGGTGAAACTAAGCTGGAATTAAACCGAAGAACAATCGGTAAGCAAATTTCCGCAATTAAGAAAGAACTCAAAGCAGTTGCAAGCCAAGAAGAGATTAAAGCTAGTCGCCGCAATCAAAGCCGCATCCCTAAAGTCGCTCTTGTCGGCTACACGAACGCGGGTAAATCCACGACAATGAACGGTTTACTCAAAGCATTTGACCATGAAGGTAGCGACAAGCAAGTTTTTGTAAAAAATATGCTCTTTGCTACGCTGGATACTAGTGTACGTAAAATCGACATCGACAACAACAAAGGCTTTATCTTATCCGATACTGTTGGATTCATTTCTAAATTGCCTCACAACTTGGTTGAATCCTTTAAGGCGACTTTGCAAGAAGCACGCGATGCCGATTTACTGGTGAACGTCGTTGATTCATCTGATCCAAATATGATTCAGATGGTGCGCACTACGCAAAAAGTTTTGAATGAAATCGGCGCTGGCAACATTCCAATGATCACAGCTTACAACAAGGCAGATCGGACTGATCGTAATTATCCACAAATCGAAGGCGATGACATTCTTTATTCCGCAACTGATGAGAAGTCAATTCGGATGTTGTCAGATTTGATTACTAAGCGCATTTTTGCTGGGTATGGCGAATTTGAGTTGCTTTTGCCATTATCCGATGGAAAGGAATTGGCCTTTTTGCACGAACATGCTCAAGTTAATAAGGAAGAATTCAAGGACGACGGCGTCCATGTGAGTGCCAATATTGCGCCAAGTGATCAGGCAAGATTTAAGAAATTCATGCTAACAGAAAATGCATAAGAAAAAGGCAAGGATAAGTTCCGTGCCTTTCTTAGATAGCTAATTCATGCTATAATTACTTCTGAACATACGAAGTAGTTACTTCGATAGTCAAGTCGGTAAATTAGCTTAGTGCTACTATCCCAGCGCAAGTCCAGTACGCTGCCGACCAGCACTCAAACAAAAAGTTTCCGTATGGGAACACCTTCTCGTTATGAATTAGGTGGGCGAAATTTCTGACCTGCACTATCAAAAGTATAACAAACGAAAATGCACCTGAATAGCTTTTTAAGCTGGTAGGTGTATTTTTGTTTTTCTAAAATAAAAGTTGGACTACAATTAACTTAACTAGATTTTAGAAAGATATAGATGATGGAAATTAAACATTTAAAAATCACAATGTTGGTGGCTCTAGTTTCTTGTACATTCTTCCTGGCACCCACACAAGTCAATGCCGCTAATTACAGCAAAAGCGAAGCCAAGCAGGTACGGTATTTTCAGAACCGTTACAAAAAGCTCAGCAAAAAGGTCTATGATGAAAATAATTTATACACAGTTGAACCTAATTTTGCCGAGCCATTCAATCCAGGCCAGTTAAAGGCTGCTTACATTACGACATCGATGGACTATGTTAATTACTATCGCAAGCTCTGTGGCCTTCCCAGCGAAAGCAATAATGATAAAGTGAATCGCGATGCTCAAATCGGGGCGAGTGCCTTAGCCGCCATCAATGCTAAGACATCCCTCACTGCCCACGGTCTTCTTGGCTACACGCGCCCTTATTACATCAGCGAGGACGAATGGAATACTGCTGAAGACGCAACTTTAGGCAATATCAACTTTCTTGAAAGTGACACTGGTGCCAGCGCTGGAGAAATCGTGACTGATTTAATCAAAGACGATAATAACCTCGATGGCAGTGGTAATACGGGTCATCGGGCCCTAATTTTATCTGCGCGCGCAACTCGCATGGGAATTGGCGCAGCTTACGGTAGTTCCAATAAGAAGTTTTATTCAGTTCAAAATGGGGTTTTTGCGGATGATATCTTGCGTCCAGCTGTTAAAGATGTGGTTGCTTTCCCAAGCAGTGGCGTTTTTCCCTATGAACTATTAGACAGCGACACTCCTTGGTCGATTTACTTTGCCAAGCGACGTTTAACGCGCCAGCCTAAAATCTACGTGACTGATCTCACCACTAATAAGAAAAAGCGCGCCATTCACGTGCGCAACTATGGCACCGACTACTTTGGCGACGGCTACACAAGTGCGATCAGCTTTGATCCTAATATTTCTCTGATCAATACCCATAAATATAAGGTAGAAATCCGCGGTGTAACATCATATTCATTTCGCTTATTTAGGCAAAAGGATACTTTGAAAGGTCCTAAAAAAGTTGTTCACAAAACCACTCAACATAGTAAATAAGGAATCGCTTCAACGGTTCCTTATTTTTGTACACAAATAATCTTCAAAATCCACTAGCTTTTGTATACGTTTTCATTTATAGTGAGACTATAACAGTAACTTAATCAAATTAGGAGGATTTTTGCGAATGACTTATTATTACAATGGTTTTCCACAAAGTGAACATGATGAAAAGCTAAACTTAATCAATGTTGATCAACTTGAAGAAGACGCTAAAAGAGTTATCCCTGAAGGAGCATACTATTATATCGCTTCAGGAGCAGAAAACGAGTGGACCTGGCGCAACAACACCGCTGCCTTCAATCATTATCAAATTGTGCCCCGCGCTTTAACTGATATGGAAGATCCCCAACTTGACACCGAATTCATGGGAATGAAGTTAAAGACTCCTGTAATGATTGCTCCAATTGCTTGCCATGGAATCACCCATAAAGACGCAGAAGTCGCCACGCAAAAAGGTGCCGCGGCAGCTGGTGCTCTATTTTCTTCAAGTACTTATGCTAACAAGAGCGTAGAAGATATTGCGGCAGCCGCACCTGACGCACCAAGATTTTTCCAGCTTTATTTAAGTAAAGATTGGAATTTCAACAAGATGGTTTTTGATGCAGTCAAAAAAGCTGGCTATAAGGCTATCATGTTGACTGTCGATGCATTGATATCCGGCTATCGTGAAGCCAACTTGCGGACAGAATTCACCTACCCCGTTCCTCTTGACTTCTTCAATCGTTATTTAGGCGCTAAAGGTGAAGGGCAAAGTGTAGCCCAAATGTACGCGGCTTCTGCCCAAAAGATTGGCCCCAAGGATGTAGCTCGCATTAAAGAAGAAAGCGGCCTTCCTGTCTTGATTAAAGGAATCACTTGTGTGGAAGATGCTTATAAAGCTCTGGGAGCTGGGGCCGACGGAATTTATGTAACCAATCACGGTGGCCGAGAAATTGATGGCTCACCTGCAACAATTGACGTTTTACCTGACATCGCTAAAGCAGTTAACCACCGCGTCCCAATTATTTTCGATTCCGGCGTTCGTCGTGGTTCTCATGTTTTTAAAGCTTTAGCCCTGGGTGCAGACTTAGTCGCAATCGGTCGTCCCTACCTTTATGGATTAGCTTTAGGTGGGGCAAAAGGCGTTGAATCTGTGATCGAACAATACAATAAAGAACTTAAAATCGACATGCAATTAACTGGCTGCAAGACCATTGATGATGTCAAAAAGGCAAAGATTATGCACATTAACTACACCGCAGATAATTTACCTTCTAATACTGATCCTTCTCGAATGAAACCTTATCCCGTAACTAGCGAAAATCAACCACAAGAAGATTTAGACGCAACCTCTGGCGCATCCCACCACTAAAAATTTTCACTCATACAAAAAGGCATCTGAAAACCCAGATGTCTTTTTTGTTTCACAAAACTCTTTTAGCAATTGTTGGATAGTAATATGTTGTAAGTTTTTGCAAAGCAACACCTTGGTCTGGCGTTGCGGCACTGACATATTGATCATTGCCCACATAAATTGCCACGTGATATGGCGAGGTAGTTGATCCCCAATAAATCAAATCGCCAGGTTTTAATTGATCCATTGGGACAGTTTGACCTACTCTTACTTGATCGGCCGTAACTCGCGGCATGTTCACGCCAGCTGCATGACCATAGACATATTGAACTAAGCCTGAACAATCATAGTTATCCGGTCCTACACCACCCCAAATATATGGTTTGCCAACTTGTTGTTTAGCTAAACTCACAATGGCATTCAACTTAGTTGCTGTTGAGACCGAAGGTGCTTGTTGTGAAGCAGGTTTTTGAGCTGGTGTAGATGCCTTATTAAGCTTATTGAGAGTATTAGTAACAATACTTTTAGCCTTTTTAATTTTATTAGTTTTTTTAACCGTGTTTTTTAAAGCTGTAGGCTTAGTTGGTGCGGCTACTTTATCATTCTTTTTAACTTCAGGCTTTTGAGCTTGTGCTTGATCATCAGCCTTTTTTTCTGCAGTCTTTTTCTTTTTAGCAGCTACATTTTTTGCAGTTTTATCTAAAATTTGAACTACCGGATTTTTAGTTTTCTTAGGCTTCTTAGTTTTTGCTGGTTTCGGATTTTCAATATCTTCAGTATACCGTGCTTCAATCCATTCCCGCGTCCCGACTTTATACCAAAGATTTCCTGATTTATCGATTGCAGTTTGAGCAATATTCCATTCAGTACCATCCTTAGCACGAAAGCCCATAAATTGTCCATTATTATAATTAGTCCAAATTCTAACACCCTGACCAGGTAAATATTTAATTCTTACCCTCTTAATTGCCGTCTTAAAGCTTGAGGCCGAAACCGTCTTCACAGACGTTGCCGCAGAAAAACCCGTAACTGTTAAAGCAGCTGCAGCTCCGATTTTAAAAAAATTATGTGACATATATAATCCCCTTTGGTAGCGAAAAATGATCACAAAGAACCATCTATATCTCTCACTTAAAAATCTTACACTTCCTATTTTAAAGACTTAGCAATTACAAATCCATTACAAGGGTAAATAAATTCTGTAAACTTTTGGCTTTATATTAAGAATTAGCAGCCTTTTACAGAGAAGCTTAAATTTGCGCACTAAAAAAGCAGCTAGAGAATACTCTCTAACTACTAATTTTTAAAATTTCTGTTGATTTTATTATTTCAAAATTCTACGTGCAGTAGATGGGTAGAAGTAGCCACTAAGAGCTTGCATCTTTACCCCTTCGCTTGGGGTTGCGGCGTGAACATATTGACCATTACCTACGTAAATACCTACGTGGTATGGAGCACTTGCAGAACCCCAGAATAACAAGTCACCTGGTTGTAAATTGTTTAAGGAAACAGCCTTACCTTGATTTACTTGAGTATAAGTAGTGCGTGAAATATCAATTCCAGCTGCATTATTATAAACATATTGGGTAAGACCTGAACAGTCAAAACCAGCAGGAGTAGTACCGCCCCAAACGTAATTCTTGCCTACTTGAGCTTTAGCAAGAGCTACAATTGCGGATGCACTACTTGAAGCTTGCTTTGATGTCTTTTTAACTTGTGAAGTTTTAGAAGTTGCTTCGCTATTTTGATTTTGAGTTGTGATAGTTAAATTAGTTTTCTTAGTAGCTTTTTTCTTCTTAGGTTTAGAAATAGTACCAGTGGCTTTTACTGCTTGATTAGCACTTACTTTCTTAGCCTTAGCAGATTTAGCATTGATAGCGTAGCGACCTTCGATCCATTGATGATCATCTAGTTTATACCAAGTATTACCATCTTGATCTTTCTTAGTTTCAAGCACTTCGTAGGTTTCACCATGCATAGCGCGTTTACCAGTAAAATGGCCATTCTTATAACTTGACCAAATATTCACGCCATAACCTGGGATATAGTTAACCTTGATGCGCCAAACAGCAGCCTGTACATGTTGAACAGAACTTGTCTTAACTGCATTAATTCCAGTAACTCCCACAGCAGTCAATGCAGCAGCTGCTGTAATCTTCACTAAGTTAGTCTTAATTTTCAAAATTCAGTTTCCTCTGTAATATTGCTTAATTAATAAGAAAATGTTCTTTAAGCATAATCTATACCTAATCCTCTTAACGACTATATGATACACGCACTATATTACAAAATCGTTACAGAAATAATACGAGCACACAAAAAAACACTCAAGATCAAACTTGAGCGTTTAATTTATTATTGAAAGAGAATTAGAACTTTAATTATAAAACTCTCTTAGCTGCTGATGGGTAGAAGTAGCCTGATAATGCTTGCTTACGAACACCTTGTGAAGGAGTTGCAGCGTGAACATATTGACCATTACCTACATAAATACCTACGTGGTATGGAGCACTTGCAGAACCCCAGAATAACAAGTCACCCTTCTTCAAGTGACTCAATGAAACACGCTTACCAACATTTACTTGTGAGTAAGTAGTTCTTGGCAAAGTCTTCTTACCAGCATTTCTGTAAACGTATTGTACTAAACCTGAGCAGTCAAATGCGTAAGGACCAGTAGCACCATAGACGTAGCTCTTACCAACTTGCTTTTTAGCAAGCTTAACAATTGCGTTTAACTTCTTAGTCTTTGCTGAAGTAGTCTTAGCTTTCTTAACTGGTGCAGCAATTTCAGGTGTAACTGCGTTAGTAGTATTCTTGTCAACTTGACTTGAGTCAACAGTGTCAGCTTGTGCTGTTTGAACTGGAACATTAACTACTGAAATTCCAGTAAAGAACACTGATAAAACTGCTGTAAACTTAACTAAACTTGACTTAAAATTCAAAATTAATTCTCTCCCTATAACATTTACTAATTTTTTAAAATTTAATTTACTTTTTTTAAAGGATCGCTGATTTTTTAGTAATTTCTTAAATCAGCTGACGGTTTATATCATACCTAGCTAATGTTACATGAATGTTTCAAAAAAACTACCATCCCGTTAAGAAACATGTAAAGGAAGAACTAAATCTGTAAAAAAAGGAATCATTAATTTTGCTTAAGCTTTGTTACTATAGTGTTTAAATCGCTTTCAGTTTTATTCCATTTATCATTTAACAAAATGTGCGCTGTTTGCTTCAAATCTTCTGGCAATCGATTTAATTCACTCCCAGACAGACGTTTTTTGACCATTTCCTTACTATCCCCACGGTTAATTAAACGCTCACGCAACTCATCCATGGTGGAAGTTGTCACATAAAGAAAATAAACTTGCTCAGGATCAAGTTTGGACAAATACGACTTCACTCCTTGAATATCAACTATTAAAGAAACAATGTCATGCTTTTTCCACATGGCTTCTAAGGCCTCTTTACTTGAGCCATATTGGTAGTTGCCATATTTTATATGTTCAAAGAAGTGCAACTTATTGAAGCTTTCATCTGTTTCAAAAAAGTAGCTTTCTTTGTCGACTTCACCCTCTCGTTTAGGACGCGTAGTATGAGTAATCACCCGAGGGATGCCATATTCACGCTCTAAATAATTTGAAATCGTTGTCTTTCCTGCCCCACTTGGTCCGGCGATCAAAATAATTTTCTTCATTTTTGAGTATACTTCCCTTGAAAACTTATAATTAATGTAATAACATTCTACTATTGTATAAAAGAAAAGTGGAAGGAGAAAAATTTCACTATGAAAAAAGCAGATGTAAAAGTTGGCGCAATTGTTGGCGGCAAGTCAGAAGAAGAACTTAAGAAGCCATTTTTAGGTAAAGTAGAAAAAATCTACGAAAATTCCGTTCTTTTAGCTATTACTTCATATGACCCAGTTGACGAAACTGCCATCAGCGACTTAAATAATAAGATTGTTGTTAACTTCAAAAACTTAAAGAGTGCTCGCAGCTTGAAGAACTCTAAGACTGCCGCAACTAACGAAGTTAAGATCGAAAAAATGAAGAAAGTTGCTAAAAAAGACGACGATAAGAAAGAAAAGTAATTTTCGAATTAGACTAAGAATTTATATCTTAGTCTTTTTTTTTCATCTTTTTTTTCCTAAAATAAGGCGAGTAGTTTTGAAAGAGGATAACTTTAACGATGAAAGAAAAAACAAGAACTGCCTTATTTTGGTTCATACTTATTCAGCCATTCTTAGACCTTTATTGGCTCTATAATGGCAAGCTAGCCACGATTTTGCCATTCACACTACCGACAATCATTAGAATTTTAGCAGTGGGAATCTTAATCGGGATGTTTTTCAGTAAAAAAGACTCCTGGCAAAAGCTTAATAAGCAGAAATGGTTGATTGCCTATCTAATTTTGCTAGTTGTGTATTCAATCTTTCACTTATTGCATGTGCGCCACTTTAATAGCGTCAATCCGAATGATTACAACTATTCCACCATCAGTGAAATTTTTTATTTAATTAGAATGTTTCTTCCACTCAGCGTAATTTACTTTACCCGTGAGTTGAAATTTACTCAAGAAGATTTTAAAAAAGTAATTATGGGATTGTCGGGATTATTTTCCTTTACAATCGTCATCAGTAATTTATTTTTAATTTCGCTAAGATCTTATGGCGATGGTTTTATTTCAGCAAATGTTTTTGAGTGGTTTTTTAATCAAAATATTGGCTATTCTCATATTGCTTCTAAAGGATTTTTCAATTTTGCCAATATGGTTAGCGCGATTTTGTTCATGTTACTTCCGCTAATGTTTTACTTTATGTTTAAGGAATTTAACTGGAAAATCGTTACTTTGAATGCAGTTCAGGCCTTAGCTATGCTAGAAATTGGAACTAAAGTAGCGGCGATCGGTTTAATCGCGGGAATCATCATTACTCTTTTGATTTACTTTATTCATCGCTTTTTGATAAAAAATGTACATAAAAATACACAGGCTGTTCTAGCAGCTTTAATCATTGAAATTGCATCCCTGGCAATTCTTCCTTTCAGCCCTGCAATTCAGCGTTACAACTATGAAATTTACTTAGCTCATCAATCTGACCATGAATTAAAAGATGAAACTAAAGAACTTGAAACAGGTCTAAAGAAGTATCCTCAAGGTAAAAAGCGTCAGGAATTCTTGCGGACATTTATTAAAGAAAATTACCATTCATACGCACTAAACAAAAAATTCGTTACGAAGAGTTATCCATATCAATATGATCCCGAATTCTGGCTATCTATTATGAAACAACCCGGTGAAACACGAATGCAGAATCGCTATCTTGAACGCGCTATGCTCGATAAAGTGGTCGCTACTAACAACAATAAGCTTGATAAGTTCATGGGTATTTCTTACACGCGTGAAACTAATATCTTCAATTTAGAGCGTGATTTCACTTCACAAATTTATTCCTTAGGATGGTTTGGCATGATTTTGTTTATTGGCCCTTATGTTGCTATCTTGGCCTATGGAATCTTGAAGTGGATCTTAAACAAAAACAAACGCACTTATCTAATTACATCTATCTTAACTGCGATGGTTTTCATGTTAGCAGCTGCTTTTTCTTCAGGAAACGTAATGGACTTTTTAACGGCAAGTTTCATCTTGGCATTTGTTAGTGGATTTTTGTTGAAAGAATTTGCTGGTGAGTCAAGAACACAAAGATTATTCAAATAAAAAAGACGATCCGAAGATCGTCTTTTTTATATTTTTAACTACGTTTTTGTTTAACAAAAGTTGAATCAGGAATTCGAATCAAGTAATACTGCGTCGCAATTCTTCCTGCATGCATTCCAATTCCATTTTGCCAGTTCTTCTTGTAGCGTGCTGTGTAGATTGCCACATATGCTCTTTGATACTTTTCATCCATTTGTTTCAATTTCTTCAATTCGTATGGAATCTTTTCTGCATTAACGCTCATCGGATTATTGCCATAAGATACGGTCGCATAATCACTGGAGACGGTAATTTTACTACCAGCGCGATAATAAGTATAAGTTTGAGAACCGTTTTTTTTCTTAGAAGAATTGATAGTCACATAACTTGAATTACCTGAGCCAGTATTCATAATCAATGGTTCATATTTCACACTAGAAGTGATGCGGCTTGTATCATCGAGGTTAGGGTTATCCAGTGCTGTCTGATTAAACATCCAGAGGGCAGCCACAATAAAAATTACAATTTCAACCACATCTAAAATAAAGTTCGGCCAATTAAAACGTTGGTGTTTCTTAATAATCATTTCGATTCGTCTACGACGAATATTTTGAATAATAAACACTAAATAAAGGATGACAATGACCCATAATAAAATCCCGAGCAAGTTCCAACTAATCATATTGACTGCCCCTTTCTATGGTTTTAATTATATGTTTTTTTTCCTAACTAAACAATTGAAACATGACCAATGAAGTGGGAAAATGAACTTGTGATAGTTTATATTTAGGAAAAATTATGGTAGCAATAGCATTTTATTCAATTACTGGGCAAACTAAGAAATTTGTTGTCAAGACAGGCTTAGAGGCCCATGAAATCGACGATGCGTGGCCACAATATGATATGGGAGAAGACTACATTCTTATTACACCTTCCTATCAGGATTTTATGATGGATTCGCTTGTTGATTTTTTAAATTATAAAGATAATAAAAAACACCTAGTTGGAATTATTGGTTGTGGCAACCGAAACTTTAACGATTTATTTGCGCAAACCGCCAAAAAACTATCGGTTACTCTTAAAGTTCCAATACTTTATTTAATGGAATTTAGTGGGACAGATAAGGACGTGAAAAATGTCCGCAAAATTGTTAGAGGACTTGCAAAGGGTCAAAGTACGAAAGAGGTACAAAAGCCCAAAGAAATGCGTGGAAATATTAGCTTTTTAAGTGACTACAGGTAATAATGACGAAGAAATATAGAACAATAAATTGGAATAAAATTGAAAATCGAATAGATTTTTCCGCTTGGTTCCGTTTAAATGACATTATTTGGGAGCCGGCTCGAGTTCCAGTTCATAAAGATAAAGATGAATTTAATAATTTAGAGCCCGTTATTCAAGATACCTTCTTGAAATCCTTTAGCTCTTTGGCATTTCTCTCCAGTTTACAAGTTAAAATTGGAGACGATATTGTCAAAAAAGATTCCGCAACTCAACTTGAATACTCTGTTTTTAATGCTTTGGCTTACTTGGAGGCAATTGCTAATCGAGGCTATAACTATGTAATCCAAACTTTAGCAGATCCAACACAAGTTGACAGCATGATTGAGTGGGCTGAAAATTCTGATATTTTGCAGGATATTGCCACTTTAATTGGGGATGTCTATTTAAAAGGGAGTGTTTTGCAAAAGAAGATTGCCTTGTCTTTTGTAGAAATGGCAGTCTATCATGCAGATTATTACACCCCTCTTTACATTTTTGGAGAAGGTAAATTAGTACGCTCGGCCGAAATTATCAAATTAGCTATTCGGAGTACCTCCTTTAATGCAATGTACCCTGGCGTTAAATTTAGAGCTTCATTTGATAATTTATCTAAAGAAAAGCAAGATGATTTGAAAGTTTGGATTGATACTTTTATAGCTAATTTAGCTAGCTTAGTCGAAAAGCACATCGACGAACTTTACACGAATTGTGGATGGAATAATGAGGTAAAGCATTATTTCCGCTATACCATTAACAAAAATTACATGAACTTGGGATTTCCTACTCCTTACCCTGATGATGCCAATACCATCAATCCTACCATTCAACGAGGAGTCATTAAGAGTGCTGATTTTGAAGATTTCTTCTATTATCAAAACAGCAATCGTCTTACTGACTTTCATGAAGAACAATAAAAAGAAGCCATCCGGCTTCTTTTTTGTTTGGAAGGATTCTTTAAGTAAAAAAATCAGCAAGATATATTTTGTCTTGCTGATTTTAGAAAAACTGACTAATAATTTGTCTTATTTTTTTAATTTCATCTAAAGTAAGTTTGTCTTTTAAATCACTGCAAATACGCTTTTTAGGATCAACCGTTCGCATATGTTGCAATAATACGGTACCATAGACTTTCTTGTTTTCTAAAGTATAAAACAAAGGTGACTTTTGATATTTTTCTTCTTTTTGATATTTATCAGAAGAAGAAATTGGCATTACAATCACCGTATTAAAAATCCTATTATATTGATTATTACTAATAATTACACATGGTCTTACTTTTTTCATTTCTGACCCTAGCGATGGATTAAGATCGAAAAAATAAATATCTCCTTGCTTATATTTATTCATTAATTTATCCTTTCTTCCCCAATATCTGGGCCCCAATTAATTTCAGGGGTGTCAATACTTCCATATTTCTTGCGTTGCTCTTCAACAATATCCCATAAATTATTAGTTTTAGGCTTTTCAATGGTAATCGGTTTATCATCAGAAATGTTAAAAACAACAGTTTTGTCTGAATCACCAAGTTCTAATTTATCACGCAATATTTTAGGGAGAGTGATTTGATTTTTGCTAGTAATTTTTGCTGAGACTTGCATACAAATTCCTCCTTACTTTTTCTTACATTATATCATATTTTGACGAGGTAAATTTAAAAGTATTTTGGAAAAAGTCTATTTTTAGTTAATTTTTGGCTTTTCCTCAAAAGAAAGATCCTATCAAAATGATTTGATAGGATCCAAGATTTTAGTAGGGTCTTTTAATTTCTGAGTTTTTCCAGACACTTTTATTTTATTTACTTTTTTTGGTAGTAGTTTTCTTAGTTGTTGTTTTCTTGGCTGTCGTCTTTTCAGGTTTCTTATATTCACGAATTACTTGCAACTTATCCATAATTGCATCAACCATCATATTACTGATCGCTTCTGGATCAGCTTCAATTTGCGTTTCTGTTGCAATTTGATCAATTCTAAAATGAGAAACATTTATATATTCTGAACGAGTTTCAAAATAAACATTCAAAGCATAATCAACACCTTCATCAAAGAAGTTGGAGATCTTTTTATAATTACTATAAGGCAAGTTGATGATGTTTGTTTCCAGCGCAAAAGTTACCGGTCTTCTTCCAGTTAAAGCAAGCTGCGTTTGCACCAATGAATCATGCTTAAAGGCAGCTACTACCTCTTTAACCATCTTGTCAGTATAAACCTTCAGCTTCTTCTTTGACTTGCTTACATCTGCATATTTTACAGTTTCAAGATCTTGAATGTATTCTTGATTTTCAATTTTATCAATTAAGTCTTTTAAATTAATTTCCAAAACGTATTGTCCTTTGATCTAAATTTGAGTTTTTCTAAGTATTACCTTACTCAACTTTTAAGTTAAATACAACTATAAGTCGTTTCAAAAATACATAAAATGTGCTTAAATACTAGCCATGGAAACAAAAACAAGATCTCAAATGAGAAAATCACGCAATAAAAATTGGATTAATATTCTCTGTATCTTACTTGCAGTAGGATTGCTGGGAGCTTTTCTCAATTTTAACAAAATCAAGAAAAATTGGGACTGGATCACAATGAAGCCAAGGCAAGAATTGAACGTTCCTTTAGAAAAACAACTTCCTGATTTGCCTAATGGATGTGAAGTGACCTCTCTCTCCATGCTTTTAAACTATTATCACATCAATGTTTCAAAGGATAAACTTGCACAAAACATCAAGCATGTTTCATCCTTTACAGATAATGGACAATATCGAGGCAATCCTCATGAAGGCTTTGTTGGCTACATGAGCATCGCAAATGCTGGCTGGTGTGTTTATAACGAACCGCTCTATAATGTTGCTCGCAAATATACTGACCGCATTCAAAACGCAACCGGCTCCAGTTTTACTCATGTTCTCAGCCTTGTTTCAAGCGGGCATCCCGTGATGATTATTACTACCTTGCATTTTAATAAGGTAAACGACATGCAAACTTGGAAGACAAAGCAAGGGAATGTCAATGTAACACCATCTTCTCATGCCTGTGTGATTACAGGTTATGATAAAAAGAAGCGCGTAGTATATGTAAATGACCCGTATGGCGTTAAAAATAGAGCTGTCTCATGGAATAATATCGAAGCTAGTTACAACCAGCAAGGACGTCAAGCCTTGTACATCAACTAAAAAAAGACCAAGAACAATAAAGTTCCTGGTCTTTTTTACTTATACTTGCGTCGGTTAGGATTCTTAACTGAATAATCATAAGTCTTATTAAACTCGATCACAAAGATGCACGCTACAAGTGCCACTCCATTATGATCCACTTAAAGATTATGCTGATAACAGATTTAGTACCTATCAACTTAAGTAGGGCATCGATACACTCAAAATCGAAAAAAATATATAATGCACTATCAATTACCATCAAAATACTCAACCAGATAGCTAATATCTTTAAAAATTTTCTTCTCATTTGGAATCACCACGCACTCATCTAATTATTTTGCACATAATTATATTCCAACCAAAAAGAATAGCAAGCCTTGTACATCAACTAAAAAAGACCAAGAACCATAAAGTTCCTGGTCTTTTAACTCAAGGCACATTTTCAAAAGAAAATATGTGGACACTTCCTGTTCACATCAGGGTTGTCCAACATCAGCACTTCCCGTGCCTGCTATTTAAAGTAGATGTCCTCTATCTCAAAAATATCCGCATCTCGCGTTGTTTTTCTCGACTCGTCATTAGTATTATAGCTTAATTTTGCGCTTCTTGTAAAACTTTTTAACTCGGTAGAACATTTCAGTAAACATGGTGGCAAGTAAAATTCCTAAAGCAATCGAACACGTTACAATTCCAACCCGTAAAAACGAAGCTTCTGCGTCAAATACATTGCCATTTACGAGAGCTCGCACCGCTTGATAAGCTGGCACTCCGGGTACAAGCGGAACTAAGGCCGGAATATTAAAAACTGTCACTGGGCATTTTTTAATTCGGGCAAAAAACAAACCCAAAATTCCAATCACAAAGGCGCCCATTAAATTAGACAGCATTCTTCCCATTTGAGCTTTAGTAATAAACCAGCACACCATCCAGCCAACCGTTCCACTAACTCCTGCAAGATTCAAGGCACGGTGTGGCACATTGATCGTCAGCGCAAAACCCACTGAAGCAACATAGGAAAAGACAATATTAATAATAATCTGCATGTATATTGGCATCTTTACGCTCCCATAAACTTAATCACAATCGCTACGCCGCCACCTAAGGCAATTGCCGTTAAAGTGGCTTCAAATAATCTTACGATCCCCGATAACAAGTCCCCCATGAACAAATCTCGCAAAGCATTAGTAAAAGCCAGCCCCGGAACTAAGGTCATCAGCGCCCCAATTAAAATATTATCTACAATGGTTTGCGGAAATAATGCTTTGATAATAATCGCAATAATGCTCATCACTATGGCTGCAATTAATTCAGACAAAAATCGTACTTTAGTAAAGCGTTTGAAGTAAACATAGGCTAAGTACCCTAATGCACCAACTAGAGCAGCTGCCGGAAAGTCAATCCAATCATAATCATCCATAAAAAGTACCATTAAGGTTGAACTTAAGACTGCAGCTCCTATTACTTGCATCCATAAAGGAAAAGCAGGCGTCTTAGTTTCCACGTTTGCTATCTTGTTATGCAATTGGATCAAATCTATTTTTTTATTAGCAAATTCACGCGACAATTCATTTACTCGATCCACCAATTCTAAATTAATGTTTCGATCACGAATTTGCTTCATCTGGGACAAGTTTCCCCCATCTAAACTCATAAACACACAAGTTGGTGTGGCAAAAACTCGAGGATCATCTACACCGGCATTTTTTGCAATTCTGAGCATCGTATCTTCCACACGGTACATTTCGCTACCGCCTTCGATCATTAAACGCCCAGCCAGTAAACAGATATCTAGTATCTCTTGATAAAACTTCGCATCATGTTTGTTAGCCATAATTTTACCTACAAAATTAATTCAACTTTTCTAAATCAATAGTCTTGTCTACCCAATCTCCGCGGAAGAAATCGCGCTCGTGACTAACGATAATGACACCTCCCGGGAAATTTACAATCGCCTTTCTTAAAGCATCCTTGGTATCGTTATCAAGGTGATTAGTTGGCTCATCCAAGAAGAGCAAGTTTGCTGGTTCAAATTGCATCTTAGCTAGTTTAACTTTTTCTTGTTCTCCACCAGAAAGCTCTTTAAGTGGACTCATGGCTTGTTGTGCAGTTAAGCCCATTTTTGCTAAAGCTTGACGTAATTCTTTCGGTTTCTTACGTTCGAATTCTTCCTGCAAATATTGAAGTGGCGTCATATTATTGTTAGGCCAAGTCAAATCCTGCTTAAAATAAGCCAATTTAGCTGTTACTGATAATTCATAATTGCCATAAATCGGCTTAAGTTGCCCCAATAAAGTTTTAAGCAGAGTAGTCTTACCAATTCCGTTAAAACCAGTAATTGCAACTTTTTCACTTCCACCCACCGAAAAATTAAAGGCAGTTTTGACTAAGGCCTCATCATAACCGATAACTAAATCTTGTGTTTGCAAAAGCAAATTAGATGCAGTCGCAACATAAGGAAAATCAAACTTAGCCCGGCGATTATTCTTCGGGGGAGTTAAAACTTCCATTCTGGCCAATTGCTTTTCACGCGATTTAGCACTTTTAGCACGAGTACCGGCCTTATTTTTCCGAATATAAGCCTCAGTCTTTGCAATCTTGCGTTGCTGGTTCGCATAAGCCTTCAAGTAAGTTTCACGGTTAGCGGCTTTTTGGCGCAGAGCTTGCTTCAAAGTTCCCGTATAACGAGTAATTGTTCCAAAATCGATATCGATAATACAGTTAGTAATTCTGCCTAAAAAGTCGTAATCGTGACTCACAACGAGAAACGCTCCTTCAAAATTGTTTAAATATTCCACTAACCAATCAATATGGGAAACATCAAGGTAGTTAGTAGGTTCGTCTAAAACCAAAACATCTGGGTTTTGAAGAAGTAATTTTGCCAAAATAATCTTAGAACGTTGACCTCCAGATAATTTAGACACATCATGGTCAAAACCTAAATCTGCTAACCCTAATCCTGAAGCCACACGTTCAATTTCGGTATCTAAATCATAGAAATTATTTTCTTCCAGATAAGTTTGAACTTTGCCTGCCTTTTCTAAAAGTGCATCATCACCATTTTCTGCATATTTAGTATAAAGATCGTTAAGTTCTTTTTCTTTTGTGTATAACTCATCAAAAGCTGTTCTCAAAAAGCCACGAATAGTGACTCCGGGCGCAAGTTTGGCATACTGATCTAAATATCCAACACTTACTTTATTTTGCCATTTTACTTGGCCTTCATCTGGAATAATATCGCCAGTCAAAATCTTAATCAACGTAGACTTACCTACCCCATTTTGACCACTAACTCCCATATGATCTTCTTTATTCAATACAAAGTTTGCATCTTCATATAAAGTTTTATCAATGAAACTTTGACTTAAGTCTTTTACAGTTAATAAACTCAACTTTTTCACATCCCTTAAAAATCAAATTCAAACATTATAACACGTTCTTAGCTATGCTCTTTTTCATATACTTGTAAAGCATTCAAAATTCTTGGCCAATATCGCTTAGGCAAAATTAACTGCAATTGATCATGATAAATTGGAAAATCACTTGCCTTAAGTCCGGTAATTTCAGCCAAATCTTGATCGGTTAGATGATATTTATAAACGATTCGTTTAATTTCAACACTAGCATGTCCGCGAAACCAGGACAAGACAAAAAAGAAAACAGCAAAGATTCCACTTAATAAAATCGCCAGCTGCAAATTAAGATGAAAACTACGCATACAAATGAAGAAGACAGCAATAAAAGAAATGATAGCGGAAATAATCCCATATACTACAGGAAAGATTTGATTTTTATTCATAGTATTTCCTTTCAAAAATCATTAATCTAATCTTACATTTTATAAGCAAAGAAAAGAAGAAAAAAGATGAATTTCTTCAAAAGAAATCCATCTTAATTATTTCATGTAGATTAGATTTAATGATACAAATCAAATCTACCTACAGCTAATGTTTCTTTAATTCCACCAGTTTCCATTAAAGACTTATCATCAATGATCTTTTTTAAAGCTGAAGCCAAATAGCCACGGTAATTGTGGCCAAGAGCCTTAGCAGCAGCCTTGGTATCGCCAATTGCAACGTCTACACCTAAATCATGATAACGGTATGGATTTGGACGACTGTGACCTAAAACGCGTGCAGAGATATCTTTTGCTGCATAACCAGCCATTGAAAGGGCTAATTGAGCGGTATTTGGCCATGGCCACTTTTTACCGGGAACCATAACAGCTGACACATCCCCTAAAGCATAAATTGCTTCGTCTTCAGGCACAGTTAAATGTTCAGTAACTGTGATTCTACCACGATTTTGTTTAAAGCCTGAAGCCGCAATTACAGGATTACCACTAAAGCCCATCATCCAAATTGTAGTATTAGTCTCAATTTTATGTGGATCTTCTTCGTCTTTTTCAGAGGTCATCTTGTAGTAAACTGCATCTGCCTCAACCTTTTCAATTCTAGCAGGTTTAATAATTTTAATTCCTACTTCATCCACCAAACTTAAAGCATATTTCATTTGCTTATCGTCAAACATTGGCAACAATCTAGGAGATCCATCAATCATTCTAACTTCAATTTTATCAGGATCAACTCCAGCAATCTTGGCATATTTATCTCTTGAACTAGCAATTGCACCAGCAAGTTCAATGGCTTGGAAGCCTGCACCACAAAATACAATGCGTAAATCTTTTGGATCTTTGGTCTTCTTATAGTCTTCCATTTTTGCATAAATATGGTCACGAATTGCTTGAGCTGTTTCCGTATTGTACATTGGCAAAGTATTTTCTTTTACTCCGCTAATCCCAAAAGTACCCAAAACAAAGCCTAAGCCCAAGACTAAGTAATCATATTTCAAATCCGCATGATTCTTCAAATGAACCATCTTATTTTTGTAATCTACAGTAGTGACGTCATCAACAATTAATTTGCTCATTTTATCATCTAAAACATCCGTAAAATTATAAGAAATACGAGTGTAAGGATGGTTACCGGATGCAACTTCTGGTAAGCGATTCGTTTCACAGTGATAAGGATTGCGATCAACAAGAACAATCTCCACTTCTCTTTTGAGCTTTTTTTGTAACTCAACCACTGTCTTAATTCCAGCAAAACCTCCACCTAATACTACAATCTTCTTCATATTTAATCCTCCATTTCTACTCTAGATTAAAATTCCAATGAAATACGTAATTAAAAAAGTCATTGACCCAACTAGCAATGTTTTAACAGCCGTAATAAATGTTTCCTTTTTTACTTGCTTTTGAATTAGTAGCTTGTTCTGCTTATAAACGAAAGGTACAATAAAGACTGTTAGCCACACTGTTTTAGGGGCAATATTAATAAATGGCAATAGTATAATAACTAAAAATGCCAACACATTTTTTACACTAAAAGCAACTAAACCAGCTTTTTTACCAATAAAGTGAATAATCGTTGTTCTGTGATTGGATTCATCCTCTTCTGCATCACATAAATTATTAGCTAGCATCAAATTAGAAATCCATAATTCATCAGCTAAAGCTAATAAAAATACCCGGCCTAGGCTTAGCCAGCTCCAAGAAAAGACTTGATAGGTATTTAGATAAACGCTCAAAAGCACAATCATAAAACCCATTGTAAAACCTGAGGCAAATTCTCCTAGGGGCAATCCTGAAATTGGTTTGGGACCAGAGGAATACAAATATCCAATTGCAAAACAGAATATTCCCATCCACAGTACTGGCAATCCTGCTTGGATAACTAACCAGATTCCTAATAAAGCTGAAATAAGGGTAAAGCTAATCATCAAACCCAAAACAAGTTTTGGGGAAATGTTTTCTCTCCCGATAATGTTAGTACTTTGTTGGTAAGCTTTATTATCGGCATGATAATAATCACTGTAGTTATCAAGCATATCAACCACCATATTGAACAAAAACATTGCTACAAAGAATACCAACGCTAAAGTCCAATTTAGGTGATGATAATAATATGCACTAAAGCACATCCCTAACAAAAAAGGGGCTACACTCGCTGTTTTAGCTTTTATTTCAACAAGTTCCAAAAATACATTTAATGACATCGATCCACAACACATCCTCTCAAAACATAATTTTGAGTATTTACAACAATTAAGGAAATTTCATCATGAATAATTATAAACCTTGGCAATCTTATCCATTGATTAGTTCACAGTTATCCCAAGTTAACGATTACTTATTAAAAACAATCAAGGCTCCCATTCCTAGTCTTCAATCAGCCTTGCTAACAATGGCAAACAGTGGCGGAAAATATCTGCGTCCTACAATTTTAATTTTATCCGCTAGAAGCTGTGGAAAAAAGGAATTAGCCAATTCTCCTAAAATAATTAAATTAGCTACTTCGATTGAAATTTTACATATGGCTACTTTAATTCATGATGATGTTATTGATGATTCTGATAAAAGACGTGGCAATATTAGCATCCAAGCTCGATTTGGTAAAGACGTAGCCGTGTATGCAGGTGATTTACTATTTACTAATTTCTTTGATCTGATGCTTGAAACCATTGATGAACATGAATTTTTAGTTAAAAATGCACAAACTATGCGTCGAATTTTAAATGGTGAATTGGGGCAGATGGGCCAGCGTTTTAACATTAATCAAAGTTTTGATGATTATCTAAAAGACATCAAGGGTAAAACTGCCGCTTTATTTAGTCTAGCCAGTGAAGAAGGAGCTCATTTTGCTGGCGGCGATTTTGATCAGGTACAATTAATGGCTGACTTTGGCCAAAATCTAGGAATTGCTTTCCAAATGATTGATGACATTTTAGATTATGCTGGTGGCAAAAAATTAAACAAACCTACGCTAGAAGACTTAGCAACGGGAGTTTATTCACTACCCATTCTCCTGGCCTTAAGTCATGACAATTTGCGCTTAAGACTTGACCCAATTTTAGCTAAAAAGCGTGAAATGACTCTTGAAGATATTGATCAAATTCAAGAAATAATTTTATCGAGCAACACCATTGAAGAAAGTCGCGCGATTGCAGAGCAATTTTCTCAAAAAGCGGTTAACAACTTAAAGGAGTTGCCCTCAAATAAGGCTGTTAAACTGCTTAAAAAAATGTCACAGGAATTATTATCTAGAACACTTTAAAGGCCCTGATCGGCCTTTTTTAATTCACGAAAACGGGGTTCTGTCTCCCACAACTCTTGCGGAGTTCCTTCCATGGTCAATTTACCATCTTCAATGAAAATCACCTGATTCATTTTATCGATTCCCTGCAGGTGGTGGGTAATCCAAATCAGAGTTTTACCTTTTAACTGCTTAATAAAGGTATTAATGACAGCCTGTTCTGTAATTGGATCAAGACCTACAGTTGGTTCATCAAGAAGCACAATGGGAGTATCACGCAATAAAATTCGCGCTAATGCCAAGCGATGACGTTCTCCACCTGAAAAGCGAAGACCAGCTTCATCTACCTTAGTTTCTAAGCCCTCAGGTAATTCTTGAACCATTTCGCTCAATCCTACTCGTCTTAATACTTGCCATAGTTGTTCTTCACTTGCATCTTCGTTTCCTAAACGGAGATTATTAGCAATTGTGGTATTAAAGAGATACGGCGTTTGATTAATGATACTAATGTATTTAGTAATTTGATCTCCAAATTTATCAGTATCAACTCCATTCAACTTTATCGAACCACTAGTTGGCTTTCGGTCACCCCTAATTAGAGAGGCAAGAGTACTTTTACCCGAGCCACTTCTACCAAGAATTGCCAGTCTTTCTGCTGGCTTAATAGTTAAATTAATTCCTTTTAAAATTTCTTTTTTAGTTCCAGGATAAGTGTAATGAACATTAGACAAAGTTAATTCATATGGCTTTTTCAGATCTATGGACTTAACTTCTTTTTTAGGTTGGGGAAGTTTATTTAAACGAACCAAAGACTTTTGATAGATATTAGTTTCTTGAGCTGCACTTGGAAGTTGAACAAAAGCGTCTACCATTGGAAAAACTGCTAAAACAAAAGCAGCAATCCAATTAGTAGCTGAACTATAGTGACCACCAAATTTAGCTCCAGCCCAAACAATTAAACTCACTACAATTAAAAGAAATAGCATCTGCAAAAGAAAGTCGCGCATTCGTTCAAACTTTCTCATTTTTTGATGAACTTTGAGCCATTCTTTTTCACTGTCCACATGTAAACGCAAGTATTCTTTATTGCGACCTGATAAAATCCAATCATTAACCCCCATCACATTGTCGGTTAAATCTACATAGATTTTATCTTGAACTTCTTTTTCATAAGCTTGACGTGCACCATTAATAATTACAGACCAATAGGGAATAGCAAAAATCATTAAACCAAATAAGATTAACATCCATAGTCCCATTAAAGGTGATAAGATTCCTAATCCCACTACAATTAAGGCATAAAGCCCCCACGCAACAAACATGGGGAAAATAGACCGCAGATATAAATTTTGAATATGACTTACATCATCTGCCAAAAGTCCCAAAATATCACCTAATTGATATTTACTATTGAAAAATACCGCATCTACTTCCAATGAATCATAGAGTTTTTTTCGAAAACTGGATGTCATTTTCAAAACCCAATTATGACTTACAAGTCTTTCAACATAACGAACTGCCGGACGCGCAATTCCAAACGCTCTAGTTAATACAATTGGAACATAGATCAATAAAATATTTTCTGGCATTGTTGCAGCTTTACTAATTAAATAGCCAGCGCAAAACATCAATCCGGCTCCACAAACAAAGGTCAAAATTCCTAAAAAAATGGCCAAAATCAAAGTCTTTTTATAGCGTTTTAAAAATGGCTTTACCCAATGATCATTTTTTAGAGATCGCAAAATTGGAATTTTATTCAGCATCCTCTTCACCTCTCATTTGTTTCATCAAACTTGTAAAGTAGCCATTTTTCTTGGTTAATTCGCTATAAGTTCCTTGCTCAACAAGCTGACCATGATTCATTACCAAAATATAATCCATCTTCTTAATCCAATGCAGTCTATGAGTGGCAAACAAAACCAGTCGATTTTCCATTAACGGAATCATCCGCTTCTTTAGATCAATTTCCGTTTCAATATCTAAGTGAGCAGTTGGTTCATCAAAAATCATGACTCGTCTTTTTTTATCCAAAAATGCTCGTGCTAAAGCAATCCGCTGCGCTTGGCCGCCTGACAAGACACGCTTACCTTGACCAATCACTGTATCTAGACCTTTAGGTAATTCAGCTAATAAATCATCCAGCCCCATTACATGGATCGCTTCTTTAATTTCTTCATCACTGGCATCTGGAGTGTAAAAGGCAATATTTTTCCTCAAAGTCGTGGTAAAAACATAGGGCTGTTGAGGAATATAGATGAGTTGTTGATGCCAATCGGGAATATTCAAGGTCTTAGTTTCATGATTCTGGATTTTAAACTCACCATCCGATGGTGTTAAAAATCCACTTAAGAGATTAATCAGAGAAGTTTTACCAGAGCCACTCATCCCAATAATGCCGACTTTTTCATAGCCCTTTATTTTGACATTAATTGATCCAATTTCAGCACCTTTTTCATAATCAAAACAAATATTTTTGGCTTGAAGTTCATCATCTTTTTGCCAAGTATGAAGCCTAATCTGAGCCACAGGTTCTTTAGGTGATTTAATCAACTCATTTATCCTCTTAAAGGCATTTTTCCCATTTAAGGTTGCGTGAAAATCACCTGCAAAATTTCTGATTGGTAAGAAAAATTCAGGAGCCAAGATCAAGATTCCTAAAGCCGGAAATAAACTAACCTTGCCATTCATGAGCCCAAATCCCAAATAAACCGCAATTACGGCAATCGATAAAGTAGTGAAAAAATCCAAGGCAAAAGTTGACAGCATTGCTACTTTTAAAACTGCCATAGTTCGATGTCTAAAACGTTCACTTAACCTAAAAATACTCTTAGAGTAACGTTTACTTAATCCTAAATACTTCAATGTATCAATGCCACGCAAAGAATCAATGAAATTGTTAGATAACTTTTGAAAATTACCAAATTGCTTAATTGCCTTATCTTGAGCCGCATGGCCAAGAATAATCATGAACAAAACAATCAAGGGATACATTGCAAGCAAAATTAGAGCTGATGGCCAATTCAAAAATAGCATGGCTATAAAAATAAAAATTGGCACAATCATCATTGTTAAAACTTTACTGAAAACTAACTTGATGTATTGTCTTACTTCATCAATCCCATCAAGGGCCATCGTAATCAAACTACCGGTCCCCTGTTTTTGAATTAAAGCCTGTCCTTCTACAAAGACTTTCTGTAAAAGCTTTTTTCGTAATTCTTCACTTACTCTACTTGAATAATGATCTAGTATTTTTTCATTTAGCCAATTAATTATTTGTCTAAAGCTAAAACAAACAATAAAGACTAAAAGCATTTCAATATTTAAATTTTTTCCTTGCCATAGCTGGGTTAAAACTATACTTAACGCCACAGCTTGTCCAATAATGAAAAAGGCTTGCAGAACCTCAAGTACTGCAAGTCTTTTTGCGATTGAATTAGCACCTGCAAGTTGAAATAGATGTCGATCAATCATTAATATCCGTCCCCTACTCTAGGCATTTCAATTCTCTTACGGAAAATCCAATATGCCCAAATGGTATAAGCTAAAATACATGGTACCAAAATAACTGTTGCAATAGTCATGATTACTAATGTGTAGTTTGATGATGATGCACTCTGAATCATCAAGTCATAACTACTGCTAATTGATGAAATCATGACTCTTGGGAATAATCCACAAAAGATCAATGCAACTAATGAAACTAAGGTAAGTCCACTAAAAGTAAAGGCCAATCCTTGCTTATCACTAAAGGTGCAAACATGAGCTGCAACTGAGAAGCCCACAATCAAAACTAGGCATACCCAAGTTAAGATTGGATGAACTCTCAAAAAGTCGGTTTGGAATAAAAGAAGTAATGCGAAAATCACTTCACCAACATAAAGTACCCAATATAAAGCTTGGGCATAGTTTCTGGCACGATCAGAAATAGGGCCTTTAGTTTTTAAAGTAATATAGTTCAAGCCGTGCAAATAAGTGAGAAGAACTAAGGCAATCCCACCTACGATTGAGAACCAATTAAAGTAATCAAAGAATTGGGCTTTCATATTACCATTTGCATCAATAGGCATTCCTTTAATCATTGAGATAAACATAACTCCCAAGAAGAAAACAGCAATTAAACTTCCAAGGGCAAGCATTGCATCCCAGAAAGGCTTGCGATATTCAGGACTTTGAGCACGGAACTCAAATGATACCCCACGAATGATCAAACCAAATAAGATCAACAACAGAATTAAATAATATCCAGAAAATAAAGTAGCATACCAATATGGGAACGATGCAAACATCGCACCTCCGGCAGTAATTAGCCAAACTTCATTTCCATCCCAAACAGGACCGATTGTTTCAATAACTTGGCTTTTTTCTTTTTCATTATAAGCCAGCGTCTCAACAGCCATTCCTACCCCATAGTCAAAGCCATCAAGGAAGAAAAAGCCTGCGAATAAAACGCCGATCAAACCAAACCAAAGTATCTGTAAGAATGACATTTAGAAGGCCCCCTTTGCAAATGGATCTGCTAATTTAGGTTCTTGATTTTCAATATCATCAGGATCCTTACGCAAGTAGCGAACCACTAAAGCAATCATGATAATCGCTAATATTGTAAACAAGCAGAAGTAGACAATGTTGGATGTGAGTAGGGATGCTACCGAAACATTTGGCGATACACTTTGAGCGGTTGTAAATACCCCATACACAGTCCATGGCTGTCTACCAAATTCAGTAATCATCCAACCACAAGTGTTCATAATAAATGGTGCAAATGTCAGAATAGCAACCACCCATAGACACCAACGATGCTTATACAAGCTTTCATGACCTTTGCGAGTCATAATTAAACCAACAATTGAAACAAGAGCTAGAAGGGTTCCGAATCCAGCCATAAAACGGAAACTCCAGAATAAAGTATTAACTGGAACATAGTAATCCATCTTGTGACCAGCAATTCTAGTGCCATACTTCTTTTCCATTTCTTTATTGATTTCTTCCATACCCTTAACTGAACCTGTAGTTTTATGGTAAGAAAGAATACTCAACATATCCGGAATATCAATGTTTCCTTTAACTTCATGAGTTTTTGGATTTACAAAAGCAATTACACTCCATGGTGCACGTTCACCAGTGGTCTTCATAACGGCTTCTGTTGCAGCAAATTTCATAGGTTGTTCCTTAACCAAATATTGCATTTGAAGGTCACCTAAGCCGATAGTTAAAATAGAGAAAATAAACATCAAGACAAAGCTTAACCGCATTGTTTTATGATAAATTTGCTTACTTTCTTTTGAAATAGCACGCTTTTTAAGAAGTTGAAAGGCTGCCAAGCCGGCAAAAATAGTAGAACCAGTTAATAAAGCACCAAAAATAACGTGTCCATATTCAAATCCTAATTGTGGATTGGTGATCAAAGCACCAAAGTTAACCATTACGGCACGGCCACCTTTAATTGAATAGCCCACTGGGTGTTGCATAAAGGCATTAGCAGTCAAAATCCAAAATGCGGAAGCTAATGTACCAAATGAGACCATCCAAATAAAGAATAGATGTAAGCCTTTCCCCACTTTATTCCAGGTAAACATCCAAAGTCCGATAAAGGTAGATTCAATAAAGAAAGCTAGCAAAGCTTCAAATGCAAGCGGTGCTCCAAAAATATCTCCCATAAATCTTGAATAATCAGACCAGTTCATTCCAAATTGGAATTCTTGAATTATTCCTGTAACTACTCCCACGGCAAAGCTAAGCAAGAAAACATTGCCCCAAAACTTTGTCATTTTTTTGTATTGGGAATTCCCAGTCTTTACATACATAGATTCCATGATTGCGACGACAAACGCTGTACCAATAGAAAATGGTACAAAGAAAAAGTGGAATATGGTTGTCATTGCAAACTGAAATCTTGCCAAATCGACAATATTCATATTACGCCTCCATTGAGAAAACCATTAGAAATTTCTTCTAATAATAACGTACATTATTTAATCCTATTTCCAGTCTACTGCTACTTATGAAATGTTGCAATACCTTAAATAATGCGCTTTCACAACTGTTATCTTATTTCTCTGTTAAGCTTCACTTTAAATTATAACATTATGCTTATACATTAAATTATTTTTGAATCCCTATCCGATAGTAAAGAACAATATTTATATAATTTTATTAGAAATATATTTACAATTAACTTCACAACCAAAAACCAATTAAGGATTATTATTATCGTTGAATAAAAATCAAAAATTTTTTTATAGTTATTGAATAAATTGCCGTTGAAACCACGGGATTTTAATCCCATGATGAAAACGGCTCTTTTCATCGCTTTCTTTTTAAAGTCTATGTTTCCTTCTTT